>ENA-ORNK01000527-ORNK01000527.1-human-gut-metagenome-genome-assembly--contig:-NODE-527-length-47613-cov-6.815152_pt1 | contig 47613 bp, 44 predicted proteins | sample MGYA00242115_ERZ509022 | MGnify/ENA primary metagenome ERZ509022 (study PRJEB26280, sample SAMEA2338690) | human gut metagenome | biome: human gut; feature: human-associated habitat; material: faeces...
GTCGCTTTCGCCGTCGGACACGAAACTTTCGGTAAACCCCAGATAGTCTACGCAGCGCTTATTTACAAAATCCATAAACGCGTCCGAATCGGTTTTTTTCACGCCCGAATAGTAATTGGCGGCAAGCGAAATCATATCGCGTGTACGGTATTTTCTTAAAGAAGCCTCCGCCGCGGTAAATAAAAATCTGAAAAGCTCGGTACCCGAAAGGGGAATTTTGGACTGCGCGTAATAGGGAATTTCGTATTCGTCGAAAATACGCTTTGCGGTATCGAAATCTCCGCTTTCGTCCACAACGCAAACGTCGCCGTATCTTCCGCCCATATACGCGTAGTAGCGAATGCGTTTTGCCGCCTCCTTATATTCGCTTGCCTTATCGGGACAGCCCACGGCGCGCACCGAAGCCGAAACGCGGTAATCAATGGGCGGCGCGGCGTTTATTACCGTAAGAGACAAAGAATGTTTGTCTACCGCGTCAAGGAGTTTTTTAAGCTGAGCGGTATAATCCTCGTAAAGCGCGACATAAACGTGGCAATCCTTAAAAGCACCGTGTTTTTCGGTTTCCTCGCGCAGTATTTCCATTCTTCCGCCCGCATCGACGTATTTTCCGCGCGTTGCCTCAAGATATGCGCGGTACAAAAGCGCAAGGTCCGCCGACTTATGAAGTTTGCCTGCGCCCTCAAGAGCGCCGGGTCCTATGTCGCTTGCTCTTAAAGCGTTTACGGCTTCATACAGTTTAACCGCAAACCCCGGTCGAAGACAGGACTTAGAGTAACACGTCAGCTTATCGGCGTTTTCAATGCAGATTTTTTTCAAAAGCATTACGGCGCCCTGCTTGGATAAAGCCTTTTTTGCGCCGGAAAATCTTAAACACAGTCTGTTGAAAGTGGTAACTTCCACATCAAAAGAGCCTTGATTCTGCAAAAAAAATCGTTTTTCAAGTGTAAAAGTATAATTATCGGGCACTATGACCAGATGTCTGACGTTAAGGTCGAACTTCCGTTTTTCCACAAGTCCGATAACTTTTTCAAGCGCGTCAGCGTATGATTTTTCGGTAATTTCCCTCATGGTTTAATTGTAACTTTTTTCTCGGCTTTTATCAACTAAAATTACAATGCGGCGATAAAATTAAACCCTATTGAGAAAAACGCTGATATAAGACTAAAAAATCGAACCGTCCATGAGATATTTCTGGACTTTTTCAAGATTTACGTCGTTTAAATCGGTTTTGTATTTTACCGCGTAAGCGGCCGCCGCTCCGCACCCCTCGCCCATGCCTGCGCAAATGGGCATGACCCTGAAATTGGAATGCGCAAGATGCGTGCCCGAAATGTTTCTGCCGCAAAGTAATAGCCCTTTGATTTTTTCGGGAAGAAAACAGCGGTAAGGGATTGTATAACGTAGGTTTATAGGAAAATCCTTTTGTTTTCCGTTTCTGTCAAGTCCTGAGCCCGATACGTTGTGAATGTCGAAGTTGAAGCAAGCGCCTTTCACTATCCAGTCGTCGAAAATCTTTGCTTGCGTGATATCTTCGCCCGTCAGCGTGTATTTTCCCCTGAAGTGACGTGTTTCGCGTATGCCGATAAGCGACGCCGTACCTAAAAGATAACATTTGTCAAAACCCGGAACGTATTCCCGCAAGAACGCTATAATTTTATCTATCTGTCCGCGGCACGTTATTTCCGCTTTTACAAGGTCCTCGTTTTTTGTGCCGTCTATGTCCACGGCGTTAGTCATGTTTACGGTAATCGTTCCCGGTAATGTAGTGTCGTAAAGCAGCACATGTCCCGCGGGATAGGGCAAAATCTTTTTGGCAAGCGTTTGAATTTCGCCTTTTTCGGTCATGTTGCTGCACTCGAACATATGCGGCAGGACGGCAATCGATTTATCCACCCCGCCGACTTTGAACATGAGCGTAGCCGGCTGCATTTTGCCGTCTTCCTCTCTTCCCGTAACAAAGGGCACGCCCGCTTTAGCCGCGACGTCGCCGTCACCGCTTGCGTCGATTGTTACGTCCGCAAAAATCGCCGTTCTTCCCGACTTGTTTTCTACTACTACGCCTTTAACCGTGCCTGATTCGGTAATCGGATCGCCGGCAAAAGTGTAAAGCATAATTTCCACGCCTGCTTCGTAAAGCGTTTTAAGGTACTGATATTTCAGTTTTTCGGTATCTATTGTGGCGGTGATTTTATTTTTGAAAGCGCCTTCGTTCAGACTTGCGCTTTCCCTCAGTATCTCGCGATAAACGTTGCTGTCGCAATCGCCCGTCCAGTGACTCATCATACCCGCGGTGGAAATGCCGCCCAGACAACCGTTTTTTTCGACGACAGTAACCTTGACGCCCAGCCTTGACGCGGATATAGCCGCGCCTATCCCCGCGGGACCCGAGCCCACAATAAGCACGTCCGTCTTGACGGCATTTATCTTTCTTTCCTTCTCGGTGTAAAACATTTTGACCCGTTCTCCTTGATTTTTTAGGTATTATACTATATAATAGTCCCGTAAACATTAAATATCGGGAAAATTATCTCTAATATCGGGAAAAGAAAATGATTGAACATATAAAAAATTACATCGGTTTTTTAAGCAAAACATTAAATTTTTCGGTTACGATTCACTCTGTCGACAAAGCCCTGACAAACGTAATTTACGATATGCCTCAATTCAACATACACTCGGATTCATATTGTCTGTACATTAAATCTCATCCCGAAATGTGGAATAAATGTATACGTAACCAAAGCAAAATATACGAGCGTCTTAATAAAAACGGTTGCAGTATGTTTTACGGCAGCTGCTATGCAGGTGTGGGCGAATACATATATCCCGTAAGTCATAAAAAGGAAATTTACGGTTTTATCAGCGTGGGAAGATACCGCGGCAACAAAGAAAAAATGCTGCACACGGCGGAGAAATACCTGACCGGCGCGACGGAAATCGAAAAAATTTACCTTTCCGCGCTTAACGGCGATGTGCCGGACTTTGAATTCGTAAGGACGGTTACGGCTCCGCTTGCCACCATGCTTTTACTCTCGAGGGAAGAAAAACCGGCCGAAAATTACTCCGAAACCGAAAATACTGTTTACCGAGCGCTAAGCTATGTTCACCGAAATTTTTGCACCGACATAAACCTTGAAAAGACAGCCTTATTCGCGGGCTGCTCCGTGCGCACTCTTTCCGCAATTTTCAGAAAAGCGGCGGGTATGTCGGTATGCAGTTATATAGAAAAACTGAGAATGGAAAAGGCGGAAAAACTGATAAAGGAAACAAACGTATCGGTAACGGAAACGGCTTTTTTATGCGGATACTCGGACCCCAACTACTTTTCCTGCAGATTTTCGCGCTATTTCGGGATAAGCCCCTCTATTGCGAGAAAAACCCGGTGCAACGGTTCCGAAAAGGCAAAAGTCAAGCCTTAATATTGCTTTTAAGTTTATGCTTTAAAATAGATTCGGTTTAATTAAAAAACCGATTTATAGCCGAAAAGGCGTTTTTATCGAACTATGCCTGTTAATATTATAAAAAACGTTTTCCGCATTAAAAACTCTTTTCTTTGTGTGTTTAAGCGCATTTTAATAGAAAAACCAAAATTTGACTCTCTCATCGCCGCCTGCTTAAAAAAGCTTGCCTACGGACGTAAAACTATGCTATAATCAGTAACGATAATTTTTTTAAGGTAATTACAATCGATGAAAAAATTTTTATATGTAATCTTTGCTTTAATTTCCGCACTGTCGCTTTGCGCGTGTTCGGGTAACGTGGCACCTGTGTCCGTGGACAATCCCCCGCCGTGGAGCGGCGCCAATACCGAATCGGCATACGAAAAAACGGTTTATTCGATTAAAAAAACCGATAACGAAACCAACGAGGTTATTGCCGAGGGCAGCTTGACCTATGTGCTGGAATTCGACCATAAGGGCGAAAACAACAACTTTAACTATTCGCGGCTGACCATGGACATGAGTATTACTTACAACGATAAGGCTCCCGAAACCGACCGCGGCAAAACAGATACTTTAAACTCCAAAGTAATATTTCAGTCGGACGCTCTTGTCCCGCAGTACTCCGAAAAAACCGTGTCGCTTGCGCTGAGAGAGGGCGTCGCCGACCACAGTTACACGCTGAAAAACGACTACTCCGCGCAAAAATCGGAACTTACAATGGCGGGCAAAGAAACTTCCGTATTAGATTTTTCAGGCAAATCGTTTGTCAACGTCTACGACAACGAAATGCTCTACTATACGGTTCGCGCTTTTTCGGACATAAAAGCGGGCGGCGGCAACACGTTTACTTTGGCTAACTTTTTCGATATGCACGTCAAAAACAAATTTTCCACTTATTCGATGCGGTTTGCATGCGGCGAAGAAGGCAGCGAACAAACTGTATATCTCCCCTTCAAAGGCACTTATCTCGACGACCAGGGCAGCGCCACGGTGCTGAAGGTAAGCGTTTCCATAAACGAATCGCTTTCCGGCCCCCCTACCGAGCTTTACTTTTCGATGACTCCCTTCAAAACGGGCGAAAACACCTCCACGAAAAAAGTGCTTGTTTCCTTTAAAACTTTCGAATACAATCTTTCCAACAGCAATCTTAGATATACGACCGAATATAACATAACCGATTATTCCGTTACGCCTTAAGCCGTTGTTTTTGAAATGATTTGTAAGTAATCGAGTAAAAAAGCTTAGTTACGGTAAATTGAAACATATTTTGTTTTTATTGAAAACAAGCCGCTATTAAACGCAAAAATGCGTATAAAAAAACTGATATATACCAAAACTCCTTACCGCAAGCAAAACACGGTAAGGAGTTTTTTTGTCCTTAAGTTAATTTCGTAAAATCTCTGTCTACATTAACGAATTATATTCACTGCTAAAATCCATAAGCGTACTACTGTTTGGATTTACCCGATTTTTCCGATAACTGTTTTTCCGAAGCGGCGGAAGCAAGTTTTGCGGTTTCCTCTCTTATAGTATCAAGCTGAATTTTTATAAGCTTTTGTGCGTAAAGTTTAGTGGTAAGCGCCAGCATCGAAAGCGCAAGAGGGTCGGCTGTATCCGAAATATCGAGGTCGGTAAAAACACTTTCCTGCAGTTTACAGAAATTGTCGTATTTTTCCACAAGCTCCTTCTCGTCCCACCCTATAAGCAACGTAATCTCGCTCATAGACAGCACTTGTTTAAGCAGACAAATCATGATAAGATAGGCAAGATGCTTGGGCCCGTAACGCTTTTTATCAGGCGGAGGAATAATCCCAAGTTTAACATAATTGTTTACCATCGAAGGGGTGATAATCGGTTTATCGTCGTCGCGGTCCAGCACCTTGAAATATTTGTCTATTATACTTACCACCTGGTCCATGTAAAGTCCCACGTCGGGAAGCTCGTGAAACCGCGGCAGATGAAACGCGCCTATCTCGTCGCGGAAAACCTCGAAGTCCTTTAATATGTCAAAGTCGTTGAATTTAGGAATGATAAAGTCATCCATGTTTAAAATTTTCCTTATATTGCGCTGCAAAAATTCGCATTTCTACCGTGATTTTAGAATATGATAGCATAAACGCAAAAAAATTTCAACTAATTATTAAAAGTTCTTGACTTATTATTGCAAAACCTTTATACTGGTTTTCAATACCAGATGTTGCAGGAGTTAAAATTATGAGTTTTATTATCGCGACCGATTCTTCGGCCAATCTTACCGATGAAATAATAGAGAAATACTCGCTTGAAATTTTGCCGCTGAGTTACCTTGTAGACGGCAAAGAGTATTTAGGTTACACCAAGGGCGTAAAAACCGACTTAAGCGGATTTTACAAATTAATGCGCGACGGGGCAAAAACTACCACCAGCTGCGTTAACGTGGAAACCGCGAAAAACTTTTTCCGGCCTTACCTTGAAAGCGGACTGGACATTCTTTATATAGGTTTTTCCTCCGCTCTTTCCGCGACTTATGCCAACGCCGAGTCCGCCGCCCAAGAATTAAGAACGCTTTATCCTCAACGAAAAATCTATACCGTAGATTCTTTGGCTGCTTCCATGGGACAGGGGCTTATTGTCACTTATGCCGCTTTGGAAAAGGAAAAAGGCAAAAACATCGAGGAAGTGCGTGACTTTGTGGAAAATATGAAGCTTAAACTGTGCCATCAGTTTACCGTTGACGACCTTATGTTTTTAAAGCGAGGCGGCAGGATAAGCGGCGGCACCGCACTAATCGGCACCATTCTCAAGATTAAACCCGTTTTGCACGTAGACAACCTGGGACGCCTTATCCCCAAAGGAAAAGTAATAGGCCGTAAAGCCGCCATTAAAGCCCTTTTCAATAAATACGTCGAGAAAGCTTACGACAAGAAAAATCAGCTGGTTTACATTTCTCACGGCGACTGTATAGAGGACGCGCAGTATCTTGCCGACCTTATCCGCAACCAAAGCGAATGTAAGGACATCGTAATCAATTACGTCGACCAGGTAATAGGCTCTCATTCGGGACCGGGAACGCTTGCTTTGTTCTTCCTGGGCAACGACCGCGAAGCTTAATCGGCAATAAAAGTTTAACCGTAATAAATTTTTTATTTCGCCATCCCCCCCTTTCTTATCGGAAAAGGGGGATTTTTTTCTGCTTGTTTTTGGCTTTTAAATTACATATAAGTTTACTTATCTGGCGCGATAATTTTTTACCCAAATAATACATAACCTTATTGAAAAAGTTAGTTTTAATGCGCCGCCGAAAAAAAACGGGCGCGGTTGTAAATGCCGCTCCCGTTTTAACGGGATTGATTATTTTCTGTCTATCTAAGCAGCCGCTTTTTTCAGGCTTTACGCACCCAGACAAGCATATCGCTTTCGCCGCGATTGGCAAACGCAAAATAAGGTATGAACTTAAGACTTTTCTTCTCCCTATCGCTGTCGCAAGCAGGAAAATAAAGTGCGGACTCTGCTTTGTCGATAAAACCTTCCAATTTTACGGAATACAAACCGTGGAAATCTTTTTCCTTCTTAGCTTTTTCCGCCGCCTCGGGAGAAACGGAAATGCGGTTTAATCTTTCGCCGTTATCAACCCCCTCCAGACAATAGACAACGGGACCGTAGGTTAATGCGATACGACCCGCGTCGGCGCGCACCTTGGGATTTGCGGCAACAAAAGCCGCTTTTATGCCGAAATCCAGCTGAAGCGAAAAGCTTTTCTCCGCGTCGAAATAAGCATAACCCTCTTTCACTTCGTATTTTACGGGCTTACCCATCGACGTCGCGACGAGTTTATTGCTCCATTCCGGCAATCGCACCGCCAGCTTTTTGCCGCTGAAATTTTGAGATGATATTTCGGCTTTACCGCTTAAAGCATAGTTTTCGCGGATTTCCACCCTGCCTAAAGAAGTATTGACATCGGAAGAAACATATTGCTCTATATACAGCGTTTCGTTGCCTGCAAACGCAATTACGTCACCAAGCTCTGCAAAAAACCTGTTGATGTTGGGCGGGCAGCAAGAACACCCGAAAACCTCAAGTCTTTGGGTAATGGGCAATCTTTCTTTGTCTGTCGGAGACGCGGACACTTCCCTGCCGTATTCCTCAAGCGCGATTTCCAAAGGATTTTCGTAGAAGAACGCCTTGCCCGTAAGGTCGGTGGACGAAAGCAGAGAATTGTACATGACGCGCTCGATAAGATGTCCGTACTTGGGATTAAGGTCCATTTTACGCATACGCAGCGCAAAAAGTATAAAAGCTATGGCACAGCAGCTTTCGGAATAAGCGGTCATATTGGGTAAATCGTAAGGTACGGTAAAACTTTCGGAGCGGAAAGTAGAGCCTACTCCGCCGGTCACATACATTTTACTGTTTACAATATCGTCAAAAACGCTTGTAAGCGCCTTAAAAAGCTTTTCGTCGCCCGTCTCTTCGGCAAGGTCCGCCACCCCGCTGTAAAGATAAAGCGCGCGGACGCTGTGTCCCACCGCCTCCTTGAGATTATAGATATCCGTATCGTCCTGACTGGCGTAACGGTTATCCAGATAAACATATTGCTCGTCGTGTTTTCCGCGGTTTTCAAGAAAGAACCGCGCCATTTCAAAATATTTTTCTTTGCCCGTATAACGGTAAAGCTTCATTAAAGCCAGCTCTATTTCTTCGTGACCTGGAGTTACGAAAGCCGCCGTCTTTTCCTTAATGAACGCACGGTAAATACAATCGCAATACTTTTCCATGACCTCGAGGAACTTATGCTTACCCGTCGCCTTGTCGTATGCCACAGCCGCCTCTATGAGATGGCCCGCGCAATAAAGCTCGTGTTTTCCGCGGTTTCTGAATATTTTATCGGGAGTAATCTGCTGAAAAGTGGAATTGAGATATCCGTCGTCGCGCTGAGCGTTTGCCATGCAGTCAATAAGTTCGTCAATAAACTTTTCGTTTTCGCGCATGGAATCGCGGTCTTTTTCCATAATGTAGGCGACCGCCTCTATCCACTTGGCGACGTCCGAATCGTAAAAAATATGCGGTTTCCTGCCGTTTTTCAGATAATTGAACCTTAACGCGTCGAAACGGGCTGTTTCCTCAAAGCGGTTTTTGACGCTTTCAAGCGATACGTTTTTGTTAAGCAGGTATCTTTTAAGCCAAAATCCGTCCTTCAAATCCACGTCGCGAAAGGAAACATTTTCGTATTTTTTCATCTCTTTCTCCTTATTTTAATTGACTTTACGCGCATATTATAATATATTTAACTCAATATTATCAATGAGAAAATCATACAAAAGGTGAAAAAATCCGACATGATTACGCTTGACAACAAAGTTAATCTGACATTTTCTAACATGGGATTGTTCGATACCGAAAGTCCTTGGACGCACCCCGTGATTACAATCGACAGCTTTGAGCTTATTTTTGTCACCGAGGGAACGGTTTCTCTTTACGAAGGAGAAAAAAATTTCGAGCTTAATAAAGGCGAAATGATACTGCTTTTTCCCGGCGTGGAGCACGGCGGAAACAAGGAAAGCCGCGGTCACACATCCTTTTACTGGCTGCATTTTTACACCGACTGCATTTCGGATTTTCTTGTTCCCAAGGTATGTGTGCCCGACCCTGTAAAAACCGAAAAAACATTCAAAAAAATCATGCATACTTCAAAGAATTCATCTTTGCTGTGCGAGCTTTCGCTTGCAGAGTTTCTTTTCTCTCTATCTGAGCCATTCGAATACAAAAACAAGCTTGCCTGCGAAGTAAACGAATACATCAGAATCAACGCGCGCAAAAAATTAACCGCCGCCACCGTGGCAAGCCGCTTCGGATACAGTACGGACTACGTTTCGCGGGTATACAAAAGGGAATTCGGGGTGGACGTAAAGACGGGCATAATAAAACAGCGGCTGGAATACATAGAGTCGCTGCTTATAAACACGGATTATACCGTAAAAGAAATCGCGCAGATGAGCGGTTTCGAGGACGAAAACTGCTTTGTTAAGTTTTTCAAATATCACGAAAACGTCACGCCCACGCTTTTCAGAAACAGATTCTTTTATGTGCACATGAACAACCGCTGAATTTTTGCGCCGAAATTTACCTAAATAAACAAATATGCGCATATTTCAATATAAGATTTTAGTACAAAGCCTTTAACCTGCGGCTTTTATTTTTAACTGAACGCAAAATAAGTCGGTAAAACAGGAATCCTCAGATTTATACGGTCAAATCGCGGCATAAATCTTTTTTCTCAAAACCCTCTCGTCAAAGTCGTCCTCTAAAGTAAGGGTAAGCACGTTAAGCCCTGCGCGCTCCGCTATACAGCGCACTTTTTCGTCGCGGGCGATTCTGTCCGCACGATTATGGCTGGCGTCGTTAAGTTCCACGATAAGACGGGGTTTTAATGTGCGGCGGTCACACAGCGCGAAATCCACGATACGGAAAAGTTCGTTGCGGTAGGAACCGAAATTAACCTTATCTATAAGCGAAGCAAGCGCCACCTGCGGAAAAACCTCGAAATCCGAGCCTGCCGCACGCAAAAGACGCGCGTAAAGCCGTCGCTCAGGCTCGCTCATGAAACTTTCCTTGACGGCGTAACGGTATTGCTCGTTTACGGGCTGAGCTTTCTTTTCCTTGGTTAAAAGCAGTGATACGCCCAGCAGAATAAATACTATTCCGCCTATTCTCAACCACCATACGGCCGCGCCCAGATTGAGAAAAGACAAAGCGAACGCCGCGGCCCCCATACCCGTTATTATGAGAAAATTTATATATTTGTTTTTTTTCATGATTCCGTTTATGTAAACTAAAAAAATTAAAACCCTAATTAGGACTTACATCGCTCGTCGGTAAAAACACGATTGACTTAAAACTCATTAAAAATCAAATCGCATAATTTTCGCCCTAAAAAACAAGAAATTGCTTCACCATAGGTTTCTGTTACCCTCTTTTTCCGTCTCTCAGATGACGGGAGTGCTAGCCGATACTTACACCGCGCCTGATTTAAAATATCGTAATACGTCAAACTACCCTGCTCCGCTTATAAAAACAAAGTCCGAAAGTTAAGTTCCGGACTTTTTAGGTTTTATTGTTTTTTTTCGTAGCGCTTGGGGAATATTACCACTCTTCTGTTGGGCTCCTTACCCTCGGATTTGGTAACGACCTTTTCGTTTGCCGAAAGCGTGGAGTGAATGATTTTGCGGTGCGTGTTGTTCATAGGCTCAAGCACCACTTTTCTGCCCGTGCGTATGCACTTGGACGCCATTCTGTTTGCAAGCGCGACAAGCGACTGCTCGCGTTTTACGCGGTAGTTATGGCTGTCTACGTTTACGTGGACGAATTTGTCGTTGCTTTCCTCCACCGCGCGCTTGGTAAGTATCTGAAGCGCATCCAGCACCTCGCCCCTGTGACCGATGACCGCGGAATCCTCGGTGACGAGATTAATATCGATATTGCCGTGCGAAGTGTCCGTTTCGACTTTAGCGTCGATTTTCATAAGCGACAGCAGTTTTTCAAGATAATCTTTGGCAACCTTAACCTGATTTTCGTCCACCTTGGCGGGCTTAGACTCGGGCGCCGACTCCTGTTCCACGGGCTTAAGCGGCGCGGGACGAGTGTCAGCCACAGGCTTCTTTTCCTTAACCGCGGAGTTTGCCGGACGGCTTTCCTTCTTTTCTTTGACTTCGCCCGAAGGTTTGACAGCGGGCTTTTCGGTTTTCTGAACGGGTTTTTGCTTTTGCTTAGCTTCAGAAGGAGCGGCTTTTACCTCTTTCGGCTCCTTATTAGCGACTTTTTCCTCTTTTGACGCCTTAACTACGGCTCTTTCTTTTGCGGGCTGTTCGTCCTCGACGACCGTAAGTCTTACTTTGGCTTTTCTGAAAAGGCCGCCTTGCTGAAGGATTTCAACGTTAACCTCGGCAAGACTGACACCCAGCTCCTTAAGTCCGGCTTTAATGGCGTCGTCTATTTTTTTACCCGTCATCTCCACTTCTTTCATTATTTTACACCTCTTTTCGGAAAAAACGGCTCAGTTATGGTCGTTCGGATCGGGACGGCCGTATTTGTGAACTTCCGTTTCAAGTTTATGTTGTTCTTTTTTATCGATGGCAAGCAGGATAAGATTGGATCCCACGTTTATAATCAGCGAGAACGCGTAGTTTACGACGAGGTAAAGCGCGAAAGCGGATGTGTAACTGAGCGAGAAGAAGCCGATCATGATAGGCATGATGAACATCATCGCTTTCATTGCTCCGCTGCCCATCGCCTCGTTAACCTGACCGCTTTTCTTTTGCTGGCGCATGGTTACAAGCTGCATCGCAACGGACATAAGCACCGAAAGAACGGGCAGAATAAGATATCCGTTGGCGCCGTTGCTTTCCTCGGCAAGCAAGAGGCCCATGACGGTGGGATACATCGTCTTCATACGCGCGAGTTCGTCGTCGGTAAGACCCGATTTAGACGCAGAAGTACCGTATTTGCCGATATTGGTGTTGAACTGCGATTCGCTGTTGACCTCTTTTTTCCAGGGAACGTCGGGGCTCCAGATGTTCTTTATCCACAAAAAGCTTGTCTTGTTTTCCTGATAGTAATCGAAAACCGCTTTCTGTGCGTACTGGACGTTGTAATCGATAACCGAGCCGTCGGGATTTTTGCGCTCGTCCGTGACGACGCCCTGCTCTTTAAGCGCGGCTTTGGATGCGTCATCCATACCGTCGTACTCTACTATCGCGGCGTCGTAACGGTTATAAAGCTCGTAATACTCTTTAAAGTTCATGTACTGGCTTACTTCGTTAAGCGCGCCTAAGAGAGAAAACATAACCGCCATGGTGACGATAGCGGGCAGACATGAAGAGAAATAGGAAAAACCCGCCTGCTTGTTAAGCTGCATTTGTTTTTGCGCAAGAATAGTCCTGTCGGTGTACTGCTTTTGCAGTTTTTCCATTTGCGGCTTAAGCCTTTCGGTAATTTTCTGGTTTTTACGCGCCATGTAACGCTGATAGATGTCAAGCGGTGACAGCAAAAGTTTAAGGCACAGCGTGAAAAACACCACTCTCCATCCGTAGTTGGCGATAAAATCGAAAACGTGAAGTATCAGTAGCTCCCACAGCCAGTTCGGCTGTTTTATAGCCGTTTCCGCGGCGAAGAGCGTTGCGCTCAGAAAAGCCATTTCATTGCTCCTTTTGGATTGTCGGGTACGGGGTCAAAACCGCCTTTTTTCCACGGAACGCATCTGCATATTCTTTTTACACCCAGCCACACGCCCTTAACGGCGCCGAACTTTTCAATCGCTTCCAGCATATACGCCGAACAGCTTGGATAATAAATACAAGTTGGCGGGAAAAGCGGAGAAATACATTTGCGGTAAAACAGTACCGGCAAAACGAACAACCACTTTAATGACAATACGTCCCGAAATTTAATCTTTTTTTTCTTTTTCGTCATCGGATTTTTTCAAAAGTCCCGAACGGACGAAACACATATCCATTCTGGACTTAAGCTGATTGAAAGAAAGCTTGTCCACGCCTGCGGATACGATAAATACCGCCTGACAAGGCGCAAGCCGTTTTATATATTCCGCCGCGATGGCGCGCATACGTCTTTTAACCTTGTTGCGGACGACGGCATGACCTATCTTGTTGCTGACGGAAAAGCCAATTTTGACGCCGGACTTACTTTTTACGAAATTAAGCCTGACGGGTTTTTCCGCAGTGCGGCTACCGTGCGCGTATAGATACGAAAAGGAGCCGTTTTTGGTCAGTCTGTATTTTTTTGAAAGCATTTTTTACTAAAAATCCGCTTGTTAAACGGGCGCGCAATAAGCGCAAAAATGCCCCCGTTGATTCAGGGGCGATTTTATCTTACGTTTCGAAAGTGCGCTTTGTTGTCCGTGAGTTTCACGCGCCGGGCAAAAACAAGTTTAACGGTTTCCGCCCAAAGGTGCGACCGCGACGTTTGCTCTTCCCTTACGGCGACGACGGGAAAGCACTCTCCTTCCGCTGGAAGTTTTCATTCTCTGACGGAAGCCGTGTACTTTGGCTCTTTTTCTCTTCTTGGGTTGATAAGTCCTTTTCATTGCTGTATCTCCTGATAAATTACGATGTTACCGAATTATTATATAAAAAAGCAAGCGTTTAGTCAACTGTTTTGAAGTCGGTTGCTTTGTAAATCCTTGCAAATTTTCCTTTAAAGATATATACTTTAATAAGCCTACGGCATTTATAAAGCAAAATTTTCGGAGAAAAGACCATGACTTTACAAAATATTTTAAGCCGCTTGCGTAAAGCGATTGACGACTTTTGCATGATTGAAAACGGAGATCGCGTGGCGGTGGGACTTTCGGGCGGAAAAGATTCGCTTGTACTTCTTAAAGCGCTAAGCGCTTACAGGAAATTCTCTCCCCAACCTTTCGAACTTTTTGCCGTAACCATCGACATGGGGTTGGGAAACGTGGATTTTGCCCCGCTTGAACAGTTCTGCCGCGAAGAAGGCGTTCCTTACCACATAGAAAAAACGGACATAGGTCCCGTAATATTCGACGTGAGAAAGGAAAAAAATCCCTGCTCGCTTTGCTCCAAAATGCGGCGCGGAGCGCTGAACGGAGTGCTTAAAACCCTTAATTGCAACAAACTTGCACTGGGGCACCACGCCGACGACCTTGTGGAAACAATGCTTTTGTCGCTGTTTTACGAAGGGCGGCTTTCCACGTTTGCGCCTATAAGCTATATGGACCGCTCGGGCGTGACGCTTATACGCCCGCTTATTTACACGGAGGAAAAAAACATTGCCGCTTATGCCGCGTGCCTTCCCGTCACTAAAAGCCCCTGCCCCGCCAACCACGAGACCAAGCGCGAATATATGAAAAACCTTATAAAAACCATTCAGAAAGACATACCGTTTGCCAAAGACAGAATGTTTTCCGCGATAATAAATCCCGAAAGATACAATCTTTGGGACCGTTATCCCAAAAATCCCGACGCGGGCAGAAAAAAAAGTGCCGCTCAAAACAGTTCCGACGAAAAATGAAAGAATTTTACAGAAAAGAAGTTTTCGCCAATAACGACACCGTCACTGTGCAGCATATAACCGGTGAGGACGAATGTCCTACGCATACGCACGACTTTTTTGAGTTCGTGTACGTTACAAAAGGCGAAGGCAGACACGTCATAGACGGAGTTTCATATCCCGTAAAAAAAGGCAGTTTGCTTTTTATCAATTTCGGACAGACCCACTCCATCGAAACCACGAACGGCGAATACTACAACATTTTGCTTTTGCCCGAATACATCGGCACCGAGCTTGCGAGGGAAACCGCAGCCGTATACGACCTGTTCTCGCTGGTGCTGGAAAACGGCGACGGAAAATGCTGCGTTAATTTTTCGGGAAGCGAAATCGAAGAAACGGAATTTATCGTCAGAATGCTTTACACAGAGTATTGCACGGACTCGGAAGAGCGGCGCGCGGCGCTAAGCGACCTGATTCACCTTTTGACGATTAAAGCTTTGAGAAAAGTGAGAAAACGCGCGGAAACAAAGAGTTGCGGCCAAATGGGCGAAATTCTGGACTGGCTTAAAGCGCATTACGCGGAAAACCCCACATTAAGCGGTGTAAGCGAAAAGTTTTTTTACAACAGTTCTTATTTTTCCAGACTTTTCAAGCGTTTTACGGGCGAAGGCTTTAACGCCTACGTAAACGCGCTTAAAATAAACGAGGCGCTGGGGCTTATCGAAAACACCGATTTAGCGGTGGAAGAAATTGCGGACAAGGTGGGATACGGCGACGCAAAAACCTTTTACGCACAGTTCAAAAAACTTACGGGCGCAACTCCCGGTGCTTTCCGCAAAAAAAGTAAAAAAAAGTAATCTTTAAGTAAAAAACGCCCATTGTTTAATAAGGGCGTTTTGTTTTATAATTTACTTAGGCAGCGGACTTTGGGCTTTTTTATTTTCGGCGCGCAAACGTTATTTGCGTATAGTCGCCTATAAAAAAGTTTAAAATTTCCGTTATGAAGAAATTAAAAAAATCAGGAGAATTTTTTATGAAACTCAATTACGAAACGTTGCGCGACAAGATTCTGGGCTGCTGGCAAGGTAAAAACGCGGGCGGAACTTTAGGCGCGCCTTTCGAGGGGAAAAGAGGAATTTCGGACATAACGTGGTATCAGCAAAAAGACATAGAAAACAACCCTCCCGCCAACGACGACCTTGACCTTCAGATAGCGTGGCTGCACGCCGTGGAAGAATACGGTCCTACGGTAAGCGCCTCCGTTTTAGGTGAATACTGGCTGACTTACGTCACGCCCAACTGGTCGGAATACGGCATCGGCAAGTCCAATATGCGCCGCGGATTTGCCCCTCCTCTTTCGGGTAAAGTGGAAAACTACTACAAAGACAGTTGCGGCTGCTTTATCCGCAGCGAAATCTGGGCTTGCCTTGCGCCGGGACTGCCCGAAATAGCCACTCGCTACGCCTGCCTTGACGGGTGCGTAGACCATGCCGACGAGGGGCTTTACGGCGAAATCTTTTTTGCCGCCGTTCAGTCCGCCGCTTTCGTGGAAAGCGACACCGACACTCTTATCGATATAGGCTTAAGCTACATTCCGAAAGACTGCGCGGTTGCCGCTGCGATTAACCTTGTCCGCAAGGCTTACAAAGAAGGCAGAACCTGGAAAGAGGCGTGCAAGGAACTGTTTGCGAAAATTCCCGGCGCCTTTTCCGCCTGCTGGATGAAAATCAAGGACCAGAACCCAGACGAGATGGCGCCCACCCACATCGGTTTCGACGCTCCCAACAACATAGGCATCACGCTGATCGGCTGGCTGTGGGGCGAAGGCGACCTTGGCAAAAGCATCTGCATCGCGGCAAGCTGCGGCGAGGACGCAGACTGCTCCGCCGCTACGGTAGGCGCGATTGTGGGCATAATTAACGGCGAGAAAAAACTGCCCGAAAAGTGGATAAAGCCTTTCGGCGGCATCATTAAAACCATCTGTCTGGAACCCAACAGCGAACTGAGGATACCCAAAACCGTAACCGAATTTACGGACAGAATTCTTGCCTGCATACCCAAAATTCTGCCGGTAAAAAACATAGATTTGATTTCGGACAACGGCAGATTCGAGGTTATAACCGCCGATACCATGTTTGCCGACCGTGACGAATACCTTCAGAACGGAAGACGCGACTGCGAAATAAGACCCTTTAAGACCGAAGAAATAGTGGATATGAAAGGCTATACTCAGTTTTTCGTTTTCGACTTTTTCAAAGCTTCCGTCGAATTGGAGCGCGAGCCCTATATCGGAGCGGGCGAAACATTCAGTCTTAAAATAAAGCTTTACGACTCCGGCATGGTAAGAAGCCAGCAATGGGTAAACGGCAACGTCTACGTAAGCGCGGGATTAAGCGTGGAAAGCGGCGCGCACTTTTCCCTGCCCTTGCACAACTCTTATAAATTCAAATCGGAACATACCGTCACATTACGCGCCGACAATCTTGTGAACCCCGTCAACGACGTACTGATAGACCTTGAAATCAACGGCCGCCACAGCTACGGAGTTGCAAAAATCAAACTTATTTCCAAATAAATTTCCCTAAACTCACCAAAACCGCGCCTTGAAAATAAGACGCGGTTTTTAATTTTTATTCTAAGCTTTATTAATTTTGCAATGCCCGAATAGTTTAGAATTTTGCAGCCCCAAAAAGGACAATTTGTCTGAAGCTTAAATTTATCGTTAACCTATCGGGCTTTAACGATAAATTACATCTCAATATATAATCATAAACTGCTTAAAGCCGTCGTTTAGCCACGAAATAAACGCACGTTTTTGTCGCCGAAACACTTCAATAATCGGCAATGCCCCCGAAACTTATATTCACCTTAACCGCTCAGCCGCCCGACAGGAGCGCCGATAAACGCAATTTTCCTTACGTTGACGTTGGTAGATATAGCAGGAATGCTTAATGCGTCACGATAATTTTGTTAAACAGGAAAATATCGGTCTTGATAACCCGTTTGCTTTAACCCGTAAGACACAGCGTTTACTCAAGCCCGGCAAGATAATCTATCGTGACGCCGAAAAACGTCGCAATCCGAATCAGATTACCCAAAGTCGGCTCGCACTTGTCGGTTTCCCACAAACTTATGACGGATTTGCCCACCCCTATCGCATTGGCAAGCGCGATTTGTCCGATGCCTTTTTCCTGGCGCAATTCCTTCAATCTTTCCCCGAAACTTGTGTTCATATTTATATTTTCCCACAAAAATGGGAAAATAACTTGACTTCCCATTATAATGGGAATATAATAAACTCGGAGGGGTTGGAAATGTTTTGTAAGTATTGCGGCACAAAGCTGAAAGACGATAATGCCGACTGTCCTAAATGCGGTAAAAACAATCGGACTGAATTTAACGACGACGCAAGCGATTTTAAGTTTGCATTGCTGGGATTTTTGGTACCTATTGCGGGACTGGTACTTTACCTTGTTTGGAAAAAGGATTTTCCCAAAAGGTCATCCTCCTGCATCAAAGGCACGGCGGCAGGAACTTTGTTGTACGTTTTACTGCCCGTAATTTTAATATTGTCTTTAGTCTTTAAATCAGCATATTAAACTTATAAAGTTTTTCGTAGTTTTTTAATTTTTTTTGTTTTTAATTCAATCCGCATTTTTTACCGATAAATTGCGGATTTTTCTTTTCTCAGAACGATACTCTGTTGATTTTCGCGCAAAAATAAGATATAATAACAAAAATAGGATTTCATAAAAGAGGGCGGTGAAAATCATGGAAACTCTTGAGGAAAGAATACAAAGAAAGCTTCATAAAAAACAGACCTTGATAAAAGTCGCGCGGGGACAGGAAAAAGCGGACGTCGCCATAAAAAACGCAAGATATCTTAACGTATTTTCTTCCACCTGGGAGGAGGGCGACATTGCGGTTTCGGGCGGACTGATTGCGGGTATAGGCGGAAAATACGAAGGACGCCGTGAAATAGACGCCCGCGGAAGGTACGTTATACCCGGGCTTATTGACGCGCACATTCATCTTGAAAGCGCAATAGTTGCTCCTCCCGAATTTGCGAGGATAGCGCTTCGGCACGGCACGACCACCGTCGTCACCGACCCGCACGAAATCGCAAACGTAATGGGTGCCGACGGAATACGTTATATGCTGGAAGCAACGGAAAACATCGGACTTGACGTAATGTTTATGCTTCCCTCCTGCGTACCTGCCACCCCTATGGACGAAAACGCTATGCCGCTGTCTTACAAGGACATCGACGAATTTTACCGCCACCCCAGAGTCCTCGGCCTTGCGGAAATGATGAATTACGTAGGAGTAATCAACGGCGACGAAGGCGTGATAGACAAAATTCTGGCGGCGCAAAGCCATCATAAAAAGATAGACGGTCATGCCCCCGCCCTGTCGGGCCGCGATCTTGACGCTTACATTGCGGCGGGAGTATATTCCGACCACGAATGCGACACGCTGGAAAAAGCGCTGGAAAAGCTGAAAAAAGGTCAGTTTATCATGATACGCGAAGGCACTGCCGCCAAAAACCTGAAAGCTTTGATGCCGCTTGTTTCAAGAGAGCTTTATTCGCGCTGTATGTTTGCCACCGACGACAAACACCCCTACGACCTTCTGAACATGGGACACATCGATTATATCGTGCACGAATGTCTTAAAGCGGGCTGCGACCCGATAATAACTCTTAAAACCGCCACGCACAATGCCGCGCGCTACTTCCTTATGAACAACAAGGGCGCAATCGCGGGCGGATATGTTGCCGACCTTGTAATACTTGACGACCTTGACGAATTCGTAATCGGCGAAGTAATCAAACGCGGTGAATCGGTTTACGTAAACGGCGGCGACGTCGTTAAACGCGAGCCCGCCCTCAGCAAACGTCTTAAGGAAAAGGCGCTTTCCTCCATGCACTGCAATCCCGTAAAAGCGGACGACTTTGCTTGCGGGAAAAAATCGGTGATAGGCCTTATCCCCGGCGAAATCGTCACCACGGATTGCGGACACGCGGACAAAATAAGCGTGGAAAACGACATACTAAAAGTTGCCGTCATAGAACGGCATCATAACACGGGGCACATAGGTCTGGGTTACATCAAAGGATACGGACTTAAAAAAGGCGCGGTTGCCACTTCGGTCGCTCACGACTCGCACAACATAATTGCCGTAGGCACAACCGACGAAGACATTGCGCGCGCCGTTAACAAAGTTATTTCCTCGGGCGGCGGCATTTTCGTGACGGACGGCGAAAAAATCCAAGGCCTTACCATGAAAATCGCAGGCATCATGAGCGAAGACGATATGGAAACCGTTAACGAACAGTTGGAAAACGCCAAAGAATTTGCCTATTCCATAGGCGTAAGCAAAAACATAGACCCGTTTATGACGCTGTCGTTTTTAAGCCTGCCCGTAATCCCCAAAGTCAAAATCACCACCGAAGGCGTTTTCGACGTGGAAAAATGGCAATATAAAGACTGAATTTATCTTATTTATAAAAATTAAAGCAATGATTTAATCTACAGTATTTGATTTTTATATTTTTCAATAAATTTGGGCGCAAAAACGGTTTCAAACTTCAGCAAAACAGAAATTACAGACAAAATCCATAAATATGCGCATATGCACATTTAAGAAAAAACCGCTGTTAAAGCGGTTTTTTTAAGTACTTCGTTATATTAATCTTTTTTGTCCTCTTCGGCTTTCTTTTCTTCTTCGGCCTTGCGCTGATAGTAGTTTTTGTATCCGACGTTCTGATTGTCGCCCTGGTCCCATTTTTTACCGCCCACCGCTACAAATCCCAGCAGCAAGGCAACGGTTACGACAATGGCGATTATGGGCATAACAAGTTTGCCGGGAAGAGCGATTTCACCGATTAAGGCAAACAGCGCCGCTATAAGCAGTCCCGCGCCGAAATAAATATACAGTTTTTTTATCGGACCTGCCGTAGAAGAAAACAGGCCGCGCAGTATAAACATTACGCCGAAAACGCCCGCAATCATGGTGATAGCCCAGCCCAGCGAAAACCATCCGAAAGTATCCTCCACCAGCATGGACAAAAGCCACAACACGGCGGCCACCACTACAACTAACCCCAGCACGAATTTAAACAGAAAATTTTTACTCATTATAACACTCCTTTAATATTATCTCAGAACCACGGTATGGGAAACCGCGGTAACCTCGTCCCCCTCGGCGATAACTATGCTGTCTCCGTGTTTATATTCTCTTACGAATCCGCCGGCACGGATATTAAAGCTGTCCGCTCCGTCGGAAGAAGAAAGCACGGTATATTTCCCCGGCATGAGAGCACCGTTTTTTTCGGCTTTGAACGTCTTACCTTTCTTCAGGATTACGTCGCTTTCGTTGTGCGTTACGTTTATTTCGCCGTCCGAACTGATTTTATCGCTTTCGGTGTAACGAACGCCGTCAATTACGTTGACTTTGCCCGCCGTTTCCGAGTCCGTCTTGTCTTTGGCTTTTTTACGAGCTGCGACCAGCGCAACCGCAATAATTCCGATGACGATAATGACCGCAATAACTATAATGGCTATTTGATAGGGTTCCATGAGCATTCCCTCCTTTTATCCGCCGAACATGGAATATAAAAATCCCACCGCCGAAACAACCGCCAACCCCACTACAACTGTAATAAAAATTTTAAGGGGCGAAACGGGAGTTTTACCCGTAACTTTGCCGTTGAAGCCGTTGACGAAAAAGTTGTAAAGCTTTTGACGCCAGTTGCAATGGCCCACGTATACGGGTAAAAGTATGTATTTATAAGTTATGTTGTTGCATTCGGTGGAAACGTTGAAAGAAGAAACTATATCGTAAGTATATTGGCTGAGTATAGCGGCGCGCAGCTTCTGACGGATAAGAGTTTTTGCCTCTTCCCAGCAGGCAACGCCGTCTTTAGTGTACTGATTGGCCGTAAAACCGCTTAAAAACTCCTGAGCGTATTCGTTGCTGTCGTTGGTGTTGAAAGGCTGAAGTTTGTTAAGCGATTTCTGGTTGATGATGGTAGATGCCTGTATAAGCACGTCGTCGAAAAACATCGAATAATTACCGCTTACGTTAAAGTATCTTACATAGCGCTCCTGCACGGTCTTTCCGTTTACACGCTTAGTCCGGTAATAGTACTTTCCCAAAACGCCGCTGTAATGCGAAAATGTCGAAGTATCAAAAGAAAATGCCGGATTATAAACGCCTTTCACCTCTTCGGGATTAACGCTTTTTTTGAATTTCCGCGGGGCAAAAAGCTTTTTACGCGCCCACTTTTTAACTATTCCGCACGCGTCGTCTTTGCTTAGCCTGAAAGGCACAATCGCATTGGGTTTAATCCCCGGAAGCTCATCGGTTTCCACAATATTCGTTGTGCCGCAGAAAGAACAGCTTTTTGCGAATTCGTTTTTGTCGAGAACCTCTTTGGCGCCGCAGTTTTCACATCGGAAAACATGGGTTTCGTCCGCCCACGTGTTGTTTTCCTTAAGCAAACGCTCGAAAGCAAGTTCTTCGCTGTTTCTGGACTGAATCTCCTGTTTGGTGCCGCAATGTTCGCAATAAAGACAGTTTTCGCCCGGCAAATAAATCATATTGGCACCGCAAGCGGGGCATTTGGTAACGGACGTATCGTTTTCGACTTCCGAAAATTGCTCGTACTCCGAAGAGGTTTCATCCTCAAATGAATTGATTTTGTTTTCCTGTTCCATATCTTCCCTAACTGATTTTTAAAATTCGTTTAAGCTTAAAACTTATAACTTTTCGCCGCATTCGGGGCAGAACTTAGCGCCTTTTTTTACTTCCGCGCCGCATTTAGGACAAACCGAAGCAAGCTTTTGTCCGCATTCGGGGCAGAACTTGGCGCCTTTTTTAACCGCAGCGCCGCATTTAGGGCAAGTTTCACCCATTTTGGAACCGCATTCGGGGCAGAACTTAGCCTTTGCGCTTGCCTGTGCACCGCACTTGGGACAGGTAATTTTTTCCTCGTTTGTGCGGTTTGCCACGTTTGCGGCGGCATTGTTTGCAAACATTCCTCCGAACATATTGCCCATGCCGAATCCCATGCCCGCGCCCATGGCGGCGCCCGCCATACCCGGGTTTTTAGCCGCTTCCTTAAGAGCGTCCGCCTGCGCCATAGCCATATACGCGTCCATATTGCCGCGCATCATGCCCAAAGACGTATTTTTGTCAAGCGCTTCTTCAAGCTCCTTGGGCATGGAGAAGTTTTCAAAGACAAATTTGGTAAGCTCCAATCCCATGGCTTTAAATGTAGGCTGCATGGAATTTTTAACCAACTCACCTAGTTCCAAAAGGTTTCCCGCCATGTCGAGAATGGGTATTTTGCTTTCCCCTATCGCGTCGGAAATACCTGTTACAACAATGCTTTTAAGGTAATCGGTAATATCCTGAGTTTTAAAAGACGAATTGGTGCCCGAAAGCTCCTGCAAAAACACAAACGGGTCGTCGACGCGGAAGGAATAATTGCCGTAACCGCGCACTCTTACCGCACCGTAATCCTTGTCGCGTATTATTATGGGGTTTGCCGTCCCCCACTTCATACCCGTAAACTGCTTGGTGCTGACGAAATAGACGTCGGAGCGGAAAGGATTTTCAAAACCGTACTTCCAGGACATGAGTTTGGTAAGCACGGGAATGGAATCGGTGTCGAGTTTATAAAAACCGGGCAGAAAAACGTCCGCCATTTTGCCCTTGTGCGCAAAAACCGCCGCCTGAGAATCCCTGACCGTAAGTACGGATCCCTTGCTTATATAATCGTTTTTCATGTCCACTTTGTAGACGATGGTATTTTTACTGTCATCGGTCCATTCGATGTTCTTCAAAAGCCCCATTATTCAAACCTCGCTATGATAATTTTCTTTATTATACTATAAATAGCTTTACAAGTCAATAACGTAAAAATTAGAATAACATTAAATATTTGTTTACGATTGATTTTCAGGTTGATTACGTAAGAAAAAAATGTTATATTCTATATAGACGACACTACGGGAGATAAAAATGAATTTTGTAAGTTTAAAAGAAGACAAAAGTATTTTTAAAGATTTCAAGAAACTTTACAAGGCCGCGTTTCCCAAAGAAGAGCGCGTGCCGCTTTGGCCCCTGAAGTCAAAAGCGCTTACGCAAAACTCCGACCTTATATGCGTATACGAAGAAAAAGAATTTATAGGACTGCTTTCTTTGGTGTACTACGCGGACGTCGTTTACGTTTTCTATTTCGCGGTTGACGAAAAAAAGCGCGGCGGCGGATACGGCAGCAGGATTCTGCAAAAATTAAAGGATGAATTCCCCGATAAAAAAACAGGACTCAACATCGAAATCCCGGACGGCAAAAGCGCAAACAACGAGCAAAGAATAAAGCGTAAAAATTTTTACCTTAAAAACGGATTTACCGAGTGCGATTTTACCATGAAAGAAAGGGGCGTGTTGTTTGAAACTCTGTCTTCGGGCGGACTTTTTACGCGGGAAGAATTCCAGAATCTCATGAAAAATTACTTCGGACCCAGGGTATACCGTAAATACTACGAATTCCCCGAAAATTAAATCGGAATAAATACGCAAAAGCCTATGCGTTGCGACTTTAACGCTACGTTTTATATAAAATTTTACATTAAAGAGCGTATATAAAAAAGTCAGCTTGATTTAATCAAAAACCATACTGACAAAATAAAAATCCGTCCCCATTTTGTCTTAGAGGGTACGGATTTTTTTTGTTTTTATTGATTTGGTTTTTATTGACTTCTTTTTTTGGAATCACACGCGGTCTTTATATCTTTCTGCGGTAATTTTTATACCGTCGATGTTAAGTTTTGCAATGCGGGCGGTGCGGTAATCGCGTTTACCGTCGTTAACGCCCCAATCTCTTCCGTGATAAACCGCGCACCAATCTCCCTTATAAAATATGACGCTGTTGTGTCCCGTGCCTTCCTCCCACTCGTTTTTGTTTATTACGGGAAGATATACGTCATCCGAGGGATACTTTTGAAATCTGATTTTCGTAAGGTCGCTTTCGCTTGTTTCGGCATAAGCGTAACCGAGATAGTAAAATTCGCTTTCATAGCAGTTGCCGCTGTACATGACGAAATGGCGGTCGCCTTCCCTGAAATAAAAAGCGCCTTCGAGCGTATGCCAATGCTGACCTTTTTTGAAGCGGTCGCGACAGAAAATCTCCTCGTCGAGAGTGGGTCTTACGACGCTTACGGGATTACCTGACGGAGTGAACGGGTCAAGCATTTTATCCACCACGATATAGGTACCCGCGCGTTCCGCCTCGTAATCGTTTACCGAGTAAAAAAGGAATAGACCTTTTTCCGTCTTAACGATATGCGAATCTATGGAAAACGGAGCCAGAATTTGTTTCGGGTTTTCAAACGGTCCCTCGGCATAATCCGACGTAAGCACGAACATCGCCTGTCGGTGAGCGTCGTCGGTTTCCTTTTCCATGCAGGAAACGTACATATAAAATTTCCCGTCAAGTTCAATAACGGACGGTGCCCAAAAGCTTTTTCTTCCCTCTACCGTAGCGCAAATACCCAAACTTTCCCACGGACCGAACAAATCGGGCGCCCGGTAAAGTTCCACTCCGTCGCCGCCCGTGGCATATACGTAAAACTTGCCGCCGCTTTCGATGATATAAGGGTCAGCCTGGCTTTTCCCGGGTATGTCGATAAGTTTCATTCTTTTCTCCTCATAAGATAAAACATCGTTAATTTAACTTGTTTTTATTCTACTGCCGAATCGGGATTTTGTCAATTCAATTTTATATATGCAAAATCGGTGAAAGAACAGAAGCCGTTGTTGGGCCGCTTTGCCCTCAAAGTGCATAATAGTATAAGTACGAATACAAAAAAAATGATACCACGAATTTGGTTACTTAAGACAAATTATTTTGCTCCGGCATAAATCAGTCTTTTTCCTCAAGCAATTTTCTCGCGGCATAAACACCCATTACGGACGCCATCATAAGTCCTCTTGTCCATCCGCTGGAATCTCCCAGACAATAAAGATTGCTTTTGTTGGTTTTAAGATTTTTATCCATTTTAACTCTGTTACTGTAAAATTTTATTTCAGGGGCATATAACAGAGTTTCGTCCGCGGCAATCCCCGGAACAACCGCGTCGGCGGCTTTAAGAAACCCTAAAATTCCGCACATGGTACGGTACGGCAATGCCGAAGTAACGTCGCCGGGCTCAGCGTCGGGTAAAGTGGGATAAACGTTGGAACGGTCAAGCTCGTTTTTCCAGGTGCGTTTGCCGCCCAATATATCCCCCAAACGCTGAACGACTATGTGCCCGTCGCCCAACATATTGCACAGCTCGCCCACTTTCCTTGCGTAATCTATGGGTCGGTCGAAAGGGTCGCAAAACCGATGAGAACATAAGATTGCCAGATTCGTATTCGAAGATTTAGTGTTTTTAAAGCTGTGCCCGTTGACCACCGCCAGATTGCCGTCATAATTCTCCTGGGCGACAAATCCGCCGGGATTCTGGCAAAAAGTCCTTACTTTGTCTTTGAAAGGCTCGGGATAACCGATGAGTTTGGATTCGTAAAGCACGTTGTTTACTTCTTCCATAACTTCGTTTCTCACCTCCACGCGAACGCCTATATCCACCACACCGGGCTCGCGTGCAATTCCGTGTTTGCGGCACATACTTTCCAGCCAATCGGCGCCTTTTCTTCCCGTAGCCACAACCGTTTTGGCGGAATAAAGCGTTTTTTCCTCCGATTCTTTACCCGAAGGCTTAATCACTGCGCCTGTACAAACGTCTTTATCGAACAAAAGGTCGGTACATGTATGCGAAAAGAAGATTTCCACGCCTTTGGAAAGAAGATATTCCTCTATATCGGCGTAAAGACTGTGCGCTTTTTCGGTTCCGAGGTGCCTTATCGGACAGTCAACAAGCTTAAGTCCCGCGCGAATCGCGTTTCTTCTTATTCCCTTTACTTTTTCCTGGACTCCGACTCCCTCAACCTTGGTGTCCGCGCCGAAACTGAGATAAATTTTGTCCGTGTAATTCAGAAGGTTACGCGCGACGTCGTTGCCTATAAGTTCCGGGAGATCGCCGCCCACTTCGGTCGAAAGAGAAAGCTTTCCGTCCGAAAACGCGCCTGCGCCCGAAAAACCGGCAGTTATGTGACAATAAGGCCGACAAGACATACACTTTCCGGTAACCGATTTGGGACAGCTGCGTTTTTCGACCCTGACGCCCTGTTCCACCATTGCAATCTTGAGATTTTTACCGCTGTTTACGGCTTCCAACGCGGTAAATATACCCGCAGGACCTGCCCCGACAATAAGTAAATCGTACATTTTAAACCTCCGTAACATAAAAAAAACTGCAAGTCCGTGAAACCCGCAGCGTCAAATTTTTTTAAACGGGTTTCCGAACGAAAACCCTTATAGCTTCACTGTTACGGCAGTGAGTAGAAACGTCTGAACCCATTATCAGACATATATAAGCGTTTGCCGTCGGATATATTAACACATTTTAATGTTCATGTCAAACTTTTATTTAGGATTATATTGATTTTTTTACGGTTTTAACAGTGGATAAAACGACGAAAAGACTCGGATTTTGTCATATAAGCGTCTTTTAAAACATAGTAATAAATTGCATAGATTACTAAATAAGGGAAGCGTATCATGAAAGAAAGTATAAAAGCAAGGGCACTTACCGAGGCGGAATACATCGTAAACACAAAAGCAACCGTAAGGGATACTGCAAAAACTTTCGACGTAAGCAAAAGCACCGTACACAAGGACGTTTCGGAACGTCTGAAACACATAGATATTTCCCTCTATCGTGAAGTAAAAAAAATTCTCGATTTCAATCTTTCGGAACGTCACTTGCGCGGAGGAAAAGCCACAAAGGAAAAATATGCGAATAAACGTTAATCGTAATAAAAACAAAGCGCCGCTGAGGAATAGTTGCTTTCCTTGCGGCGTTTTAATTATAACAAAAAGAACTTCGGACTGCAGACCGAAGTTCTTTGCTTTTTTCCGCTTTAAAGTAAGGCAGCGTATTTTCAGGTTGCCGATACTTGCTTACGAATAAAATGTTAAAATATTTCTTAGACCTGCTGCTCGTCGATGGCGACCTGAGATTTAACTTTTTCAAACTCCTCGAGAACAACTTTTTTAAGCATTTCTCTGGTTTCGGTGTTAAGCGGATGAACGATGTCCTTATACTCACCGTCGGGAGTCTTTTTGCTGGGCATAGCGATAAAGAAGTCGTCGCTGCCCTCTAAAATTTTGACGTCGTGCACAACGAAACAGTTGTCGATGGTGATGGACGCAACGGCTTTAAGTTTACCCTCGTCCTTCTTCACAAGTCTTACGCGTACTTCGCTAATGTTCATATTTTACCCCTTTTTACGTAGCTGATTTTATAGGTTATACCTACTGGCTTGGTTATATTTTACAATATTTAATAAACTTTGGCAAGTATTTTTACAAAAATTTTAATTTTTTTGCGCAAAACGCATAAAAATCGGGCAAAAACCGATACTAAACGAGCTATGAAATGTACTAATTGCGGAAAAGAATTAAGTATAGACGAGGCAAGGCACTGCACTACATGCGGAAGCGATTACTGTCCCGAATGTGCAAGGCTTTTGGGATTTTGCAACTGTCTTGGGGATATTGTCCCGTATAACTGAACAAAAATACAAATACGCCCGCTTTGCTTACGGCACGTAACAAATATTGCGTTTCGTTGCCGAGGGCAAAACAAGCGTACTACGTTATTTTTTAAGATTGACTATCAAAACGTTGATGTCCGCGGGGGTAACTCCGCTTATTCGTGCCGCTTGTCCTATGGACAGCGGTTTTATTTTATTCAGTTTTTCGGCGGCTTCCAGTCTTAGTCCTTTTATTAAACGGTAATCTATATCGGCGGGAAGCGAAGAATTTTCAAGGCGCTTTTGTTCCGCCCGCGTTTTTTCCGCCCTTCCGAGATAACCCGAATATTTGACTTCCACGAAAAGCTGCTGAAGCGCCGCTTTGTCTATTCCGTCGAATATATCCGAAAACCTTATAAAAAGTTCGGGAGTTATCAACGGTCTTTTGATTACAGACTCCACTGTGTACCCCGTAACGGGAGGCTGTTCTCCCGCCGCGGCGAACATATCGGTAAGCGCTTTAGGCGGCATAACCTCGTTTAACTTTTCGCGCGCCGCGTTAAGAGACTTTACTTTTTTAAGATACGCTTTCCAACGTCTGTCGGTAACTAATCCCGCTTTACGCCCGATCGGAGTAAGTCTTAAATCCGCGTTGTCCTGTCTTAAAGAAAGGCGGAATTCCGCGCGTGAAGTCATCATGCGGTAAGGCTCGTCCGTGCCTACGGTCACAAGGTCGTCGATAAGCACGCCTATATAGGAGTTGTCGCGGGTAAGGACCACGGGAGTTTTCCCGGAAAGATACATGGCGGCGTTTATGCCGGCGACAATTCCCTGCGCGGCAGCCTCCTCGTATCCGCTTGTGCCGTTAATCTGGCCTGCAAAGAAAAGCCCCTTTATTTTTTTATGCATAAGCGTGGGAAACAGCTCTAAAGGATTTATGCAGTCGTACTCGATGGCGTAGGCGTCGCGCATAATTTCGAGGTTATCAAAGCCCTTTATGCTGCGGTACATATCAAGCTGTACGAAAGCGGGCAAGGATGTGGAAAGTCCCTGCACGTACATTTCTTCCGTTCCCTCGCCTTCGGGTTCAAGGAAGAACTGATGACGGCTTTTGTCTGCAAAACGCACGATTTTATCCTCTATCGAAGGGCAATAACGCGCGCCCGTGCCGTGAATAAGACCCGAATATTTGGGAGCAAGCGACAGATTGTCGCGTATAATTTCATGAGTTTTTTCGTTGGTGTACCCTAAGTAACAACAGCGTTTTTTTGCGTGAACCTTTTTGGACAAGGCGGAAAAAGAGTAAATGTCCTCCTCTCCTTCCTGCACTTCAAGCGCGGAAAAATCCACCGAAGAGCGTTTTACGCGCGCGGGAGTACCCGTTTTGAATCGTCTTACTTCTATTCCCAAAGCCTTAAGGCTGTCCGAAAGGTGATTTGCGCGGTTGAAGCAGACGGGGCCTTTAGGCTCGATTACGTCGCCCACGATAATGGTGGATTTGAGATACACGCCGCACGCCAGCACGACGACGGGCGCGTAATACTCCATTTTATAAACGGTCCTTACGCCTTTGACAACGTCGTTTTCCACGATAAGGTCGCTTGCTTCGCCCTGTCTTAAATGGATTTTGGGGTGCTTTTCCAGCACGGACTTCATGTATTCGTGATATTTATACTTGTCCACCTGGGCACGAAGCGAATGTACCGCCGCGCCTTTGGAGCGGTTTAACATTCTCAGCTGAGTAAGCGTTTTGTCCGCCGCAACGCCCATCTCGCCGCCCAAAGCGTCCACCTCGCGCACGAGATGGCCTTTCGCCGTGCCGCCGATACTTGGATTGCAGGCAAGATAAGCCACGTTGTCCAAAGTTATGGAAAGCACAAGAGTTTCATGCCCTAAACGCGCAAGAGCAAGTCCCGCCTCCACTCCGGCGTGACCTGCCCCTACGACTATTGCGTCATAACAGGATTTATTTGTTGACATACTTTATTTTAAGATTAACGGTTTCTTACGTCCGCCCACTTGACGCTTATTGCGGCGTCACGATCACCGAAGTCGCGCATTGTTCCGCAGCGCGCCAGAGTTTCCGCGGAGGGGAACAAGGTATCGATATACATATCGCGCCACTCCTGTCCGCTGGTCTCCGCGTAGGAAGTGTCGGTGGTATACTCCTCGTAAAGCTGGTCGTAAGCTTCTTTTACGGGGCTTATCGCGCCTGCGTATACGCTGTTTTTAAGCGCGGTTTCCTTAAGGCAAAGGAATTTGAGGAAATAATTGGCCGCCTCGGTATTCTTGGCATATTTCGAAATAACGAAGCAGTCGAGATAAATGTTTCCGCCCTCTTTGGGTACGACATACCACATATTGCGGTTACCCTCGTGCTCTACTCCGTCGTCGTCCTCATAGTCGTTCATGACGTAACCCGCGTCGCAGGACCACATCAGCGCCACTTCCACGTTGGTGTTGTTTGCCGCCATGTCGAACTTAAGGCTTTCGCCGCCCCAGATTGCCGAATAAGAACGCATTTCGTCCAGCACGGAAACCGCGTTGTCGACGGCAGCGTCGGAAAAGTCCTCGTAAATGCTCTGAAGCTTTGTTTGATACTCTTCGCCGTAAGAAGTAAAGCCGTTGCTGAGCGAAGAAAGCTCTTCGCGGTTATACCAGATTGCCGCGGAGGTAATCGCCTCTCTCAACGAATCCTTGTTGGCACTTTTCTGGTCGTATTCGTCGGTGAAAATCGCGGACCAGCTGTCTATGTGCTTACCCGTCTTGGAATAATCGTACATTATTCCGAAAGTACCGTACATATAGGGCACGGAATATTCCAGCGTGGGGTCGGATATCTTTGCGCGATTGACGTATTCCTCTTTAATCACGCTTTCCACGTCAACGATGTTTTTATCGACTTTGACCAAAAGGTCTTTCTTTATAAGCTGTTCTACCGCGTAATCGGAGGGAAGCAAAAGGTCGTAATCGGCGTGGTCGCGTTCTACCGCAGTCATTATCTCCTCCACCGCGTCGAAAGTGGTGGGCGTGACTACTTCCACGGTCTTGCCGGTTTGCTCGTTGTACCAGGTTTCGAACTCGTCGAAAATTGCCTCGTCGATGTATTCGCCGGGAATGTACATCTTAAGCTGAGTACTGCGGTCGGAGCATCCCGTCAAAGCGGCGACGGGGAAAGCAAGAACCAACGCAAGCAAAAGGGTAAGAATCTTTTTCATTGTTTTTTCTCCTTTATAATAAAAAATTGTGTACTGTGTTGCGGTTAAAACGGATTTATCAAAAACGTTTTAACGGTTTAAGATTTTCATAACTGCCTGACGGGCGGTTTTGCCGATTAAACTTAAAGCAAAATTTAAGCCGAAGTATGTTGCTGGGCGGATAACTTCTTCTGTTTGGCGCGCTTGACAATGTTGAAAATTATCATTACGGCAAGCACGGTTACGAACAGAATGGTGCTTAATGCGCGTATAGCGGGGTCAAGGTCGCGTCTTAAGCTTGCGTAGACATAAGTGGAAACGGTATTGACTCCGTTTGTACCCTTGTTGAGGTTTGTCACCACAAAGTCGTCCAGAGAAAGCGTGAACGCAAGCGCGAATCCCGAAATCATGCCGCCTATAAGCTGAGGAAGAATTACCGTAAACAGACTGCGCATAGGCCCTGCGCCCAGGTCCAGACCAGCCTCGTAAAGATTGGGATTAAGCTGATTGAGTCTGGGGCTTACGGTAAGAATAACGTAAGGCGTCGTGATAATCGTATGCGCGATTATCAGCCAGCCCACTCCCTTCTGGACGGGAATCATCACAACGTCTCTTAAAAAAATGGACAGGAGGAAAAATCCGACTGCGGTGACTATTTCGGCGTTGACGACGGTGATTTCAGAAACGAAATTCACCGCTTTTTTACTGCGCTTCATGTAGTAAAGTCCCACCGACGTAAAAGTCCCGAGGAACGTTGCAAGCAACGCGGATACGACGCCTATCACCAGAGTGTTCACGGTCGCCTGCATAAGCTGCTTGTTGGTGAACAGTCTTGTGTACAGCGAAAAAGTGAACGAGCCGAAGCCGTTTTCGCCGCCGATGTTTTTCTCCGAAGAAAACGAATAGAGAATAATCAGCGCTATGGGCAAATATATACACGCAAGCACTATTATAAGGAACAGCCATCTCAGTACGAGAGAAAGAGTTTTTTTCATTGTGCTTCCCCTCCCTTTGACGTGACGGCAGGCTTGCTTTTGGGCGCGCGCGCCGTGACGAAATTACTGATAAACATTGTAAGAAACACAAGTATAAGCAATACGAACGATAAAGCCGACCCCACGCCCCAGGTGCTGGTGGTGGTAAACAGGCCGTTAATCTTGCCGCCGATAACGTTTGTGGACGCGTCGCCCAGCATACCCGTTATCGCATAGGCGCTGAATACGGGCATAAACACCATCGTAATTCCGCTTACCACTCCGCCCATGGACAGCGGAAGCGTAACTTTGAAAAACGTTACCGCGCCGTTTGCGCCAAGGTCCGCGGACGCCTCCTTGTAGCTTTTGTCCATATTGGTAAGTACGGTATAAATAGGCAGCAGCATAAATGGCAGGAAGTCGTAAACCATGCCGATCATGGTTGCCAGGAATCCGTAATCCACGCCCAGCATAAACAACAACGACTTAAGCGCGATAACCCTTAACACGAAGTTCATCCACATGGGAATAATGAACAGAAGCGCAAGCACTACGTAACGGTTAAACGGCGCCGAAGCAAGCACCATCGCGGTAGGATACGCAATAAGCAGGCAAATAACGGTGGTAAGCGCGGCAATACCTATCGTCTTAAGCAAAAGCGTAAGATTACTGCTTTGAGTAAACACAAGCTTGAAATTTTCGAAGGTAAAACTGCCGTCCGCGCCGATAAACGCATATATCAGCACCAGAATAAGCGGAAAGACCACGAAAATTGCGCATATGACCACATAAGGCAGCGCGAAAAACGCGGGACGAAAACTAATTTTCTTCATTATCCGCCTCCTCGGCAAGGGGCTCCGCTTTAATTTTCGCGGGGTCGAGTTTCACGCCTACGCGGTCGCCGATGTCCCACTCGTCCGTGGTATCGATGTAGAAGTCCTCGTCGGTATCGGTATAAATCTGCACCTGATAATAAGTGCCTTTGTACAGCGTCTGAGTGACGAATGCGCCGATTACGCCGTCGTTTTCGTCATCGGTAAGCTCCACCCCGTCAAACCCTATGGACACTTTTACCGCCGTACCCTTCTCGAGTCCCTCTTTATTGTCGAATTCGAAAGTTCCGCCGCAGATGTCCACGGTGTTTTCGCCGCTGACTTCGCCTTTGAACTCGTTTATCGTCCTGAGCTTTTTCATTATGTGAATGCCGTCGGGTTTAATACCAAGTCTTACTGTAGCGCCCGGCTTTGCCTCGGTGGTGGACTGGACGGTAAACTCGTACCCGTTTGCCTCCACTTCCATTTCGTACCAGGTGCCTTTGAAAACGGCGGTAAGCACTTTACCCGAAAGCTGACCTTTACCCGAATCCGCAGAGTAAATTTTGATGTCCTCGGGGCGCACTACAAGGTCGACGGGCTCGTTTTTGCCGAAGCCCTTGTCCTCGCACTCGAAAAGCGTACCCAGGAATTTTACCGCAAAATCCTTTACCATTACGCCCGAAAGTATATTGCTTTCGCCTATAAAGTCCGCAACGAAAGCGTTTGCCGGCTCGTCATACACTTTCTTCGGAGTGCCGATCTGCTGGATAACGCCGTCGTTGATGACGACAACCACGTCCGACATGGTAAGCGCTTCTTCCTGGTCGTGCGTGACGTACACGAACGTAATGCCCAATTCCTTGTGCATCTTCATAAGCTCGACCTGCATATCTTTGCGCATTTTAAGGTCCAATGCTCCCAAAGGCTCGTCCAAGAGCAGAACTTTAGGCTCGCAGACAAGAGCGCGCGCGATAGCCACCCTTTGCTGCTGACCGCCCGAAAGCGAATTTACGTCGCGGTGACCGTAATCCTCAAGCCCCACCATTTTAAGGGCGTGATTGACTTTGTCGGCTATTTCGGATTTTGTGAGTTTGCGCGTCTTTTTTACCGTGTTACCCTTTTTGTCCGTCTTTACTCCGTCGTCAAGTTTTTTAAGTTTAAGCCCGAAAGCTACGTTTTTAAAAACGTTGAGATGCGGAAAAAGCGCGTATTTCTGGAATACGGTGTTTACGGGACGGCGGTAAGGCGGCATCTGCGTCACGTCCTGCCCTTCGATGAGTATGTTGCCGCTTGTGGGCAAGGTGAATCCCGCAATCATTCTTAAAAGAGTGGTTTTTCCGCAGCCGCTGGGTCCCAAAAGCGTGACGAACTGCCCGCGGCGAATGGAAAGATTGATGTCGTCGATGACGGTAACGTCGTCGAAAACTTTGGTGACATTTTTCACTTCGATGATTTTATCGAATCTCTGTTCCCTTGTTTCTCTCATTTGTTTGAATTCCTTATTCTCAGAAATTGGGCGGGCAGCTAAGCCAGATGACGATTGCCTGACTTTTACCCGTGTTTTCAATATAGTGCGTGCGGTCACAGCGGAAATAAAAACTTTCCCCTTCCTTCGCATCCGCCTCACGTTTGCCGACGTGTACCTTTATTCTTCCCTTAAGTACGTAACCAAACTCCTCTCCGTCGTGAGGAAGGTCTTTTTCGGTAACGGCACCCGGCTCCAGCTCCATTCTGATAGGCTCCATCATATTCTTCTGAGCCGTGGGCACAAGCCAGGTTATTTTAACGTTTTCGCCCGTCTTTTCGAAATAATCGTCCGTGCCGAACACAAGGCTGTCGTCCCCCTCCGACGCGAAAAAGTCGGCAAGCGTGCACCCGAGCGTCTGCAGGATATCTTTAAGCGTGGCAATCGACGGGCTTGTAAGGTCGTTTTCAAGCTGTGAAATATAACCTTTCGTAAGCTCGCACCTGTCGGCTAGTTCTTCCTGCGTAAGCTGTTTTTTCAGTCTGAGTTCTTTGATTTTAAGGCCGATTTCCATCGGATTTTTCCTCCATTCGCAAGGATTAGTATTACCAAACCCCGCGTTTACAAGGTCACTTTATAATAAACTTAAGGTTTAATTTTGCTAAACCTCGATTAGTTTATACGTTTTGGAAACAAATGTCAATCGTTTTAAGCATATTTTTTCGGGAATTTTGCACTTGCGCGCTTGTAAAACAATAAAAATATGTGTTATAATCATAAAAAAGTAATTTTACGGGGTTTTAATCAAATGGACAAAGTAAAACTCATGAAAATAATAACCGTTTCGGCGATAATATTCATTGCCGTTCTGGTTGTGGCGCTTGTAATAAATCTGGTAAAACTGTCTAACGTCAACTCCAAAAAGGCGGCTTTGGAAAAAGAGCTTAAGGAGATTCAGCGCCAAATCGAGGAAAACAACAGCGAAATAGAATACATCAGTACCGACGAATACATCGACCAGTACGCGCGCGAATACCTTAACATGCACGGTAAGGACGAAGAAGCTTTTACGGGAAGCGGCGAGTAATGGACGCTGTAATCGATATCGGCAGCAATTCGGTAAGGCTTCTTATTGACGAAAACCTGAAAGTCGCCAAAAAAGACGTTTGCACCACTTCTCTCGGGGACGGACTTGCCAAAAGCGGAAAGCTTAACGATGAAGCCATGGCGCGCACCGAAAAGGCGGTTGCGGAATTCGTGCAGAAAGCCAGAATGAAAAATGCGAAAAACATTTACATTTTCGGTACGGAAGCCATGCGCGCGGCGGAAAACGGTATTGTCTTTAAACAAAGGCTGGAAAAAGTCACGGGGCTTAACGTGGACGTAATAAGCGGCGAAACGGAAGCCAAGCTGGGACTTATGGGCGCGCTGTCCGATATGCCGGGCGGCGAAATCACTTTAATCGACATCGGCGGCGCAAGCGTGGAAATCGTGCGCGGCGACCAGAAAAGAATAACCTACCTTAAATCCCTGCCGTTGGGAATGGTGCGGCTTATCGACCTTGCGGGCAGTAAACGCGAGGATATCGAGCGTTTTGTATCCGACCGCATCGATGAATTCGGCTTTGTCAGCGGCGTCGAAGGGGTGGCTATCGGCGGAACGGCGACTTCTTTGGCATCTATGGACCTTAATCAGAAGGTCTACGACCCGAACGAAGTACACGGACACGTGCTTACGCTTGACGCTTTGAAATCACTTACCGACAGGATTTTCGCATCCGAGGATTTACTGAAAGAATTTCCCACCATTCCCGAAAAACGCGCACGTATTATAGGGCACGGCGCAATCATGCTTTCCTCGCTTTTGGAGTATCTGGGCCTTGACAGCGTAACGGTGTCCGAGCGCGACAATCTTGAAGGTTACCTTTTCGCCGTAGGAAACAAACGGAAATAATTATAAGAAACTAAACGCGTCCTGATTTATAAAAAGGCGCGTTTTTAAATAGGTAAAATTTACAAGCAGCCGCTTCGCATAAAAGAAAAACGCGGGTCAGATAATAGAACTAAGCAAGGAGGATGCTTACCGAAAGTCGATAAGACAAAGCGGGGCGTCCGTCCCCGCTAATCTTATAAAAGGAGAAAAGGATAAATGGCTGCTACTAAGAATGCTAAGACTCAGTCTGCAAACTCCAAGACCACGGCGAAGACCACTTCCAAAGCTAACGGAAGCACTTCCGCCAAGGCGACGAGATCCGCGAAAAACTGCAAATAAGTTTTTATCGAGGATTACCATCCGATAAGAACAAGCGTTTTACATATTACGTTTGATTAAATCGGATAAAACAAAAAGACGCTGACCTCATTAGAAGTCCGCGTCTTTTTTTGTCTTGTTTTCAATTGAATTCTCAGTAATTCAGTCCTTTGTTTTACGCAACCGTAAAATTAACGGCGGTTGAATTTGTTTTTAAGCGCAAGCAGCATATCGTCAAGCGATTTTTCCTCTCTGTGCGGTTTTGCGAATTTTTTATCCGATTTTCCGTTGTCGCGGCGGGGACGGTTGTCTGCCTTTTCCCTGCGCGCACCGCCTTTAGGTGCCTCGGACACAAAACCGCTTGCCTGTTTTATCGAAAGGTTGATACGGTGTTTTTCAGCGTCCACGCCGATAACCTTGACTTTAACGGTTTGTCCCACGCTTAACGCTTCCGACGGGTGCTTGATGAATCTGTCGGAAATTTCGGAAACGTGTACAAGTCCGTCGTGATGAACGCCTATGTCCACGAACGCGCCGAAGTCAATGACGTTGCGTACCGTACCCGTAAGCTCCATGCCCTCTTTAAGGTCTTTGATGTCCATAAGGTCTGCCCTGAGCTGCGGCGGCGGAAGCAGAGTACGTATATCGCGGCCGGGCTTTAAAATTTCTTCCACGATGTCGTGAAGAGTAAGCTGACCTACGCCTATTTCGGCGGCGACTTTTTCCTCTCCGTCGGCAGCTATTTTGTCTTTAAGCGCGGAAATTTTGCCCTCTTTGACGTCAGACTCCGTATAACCGTACTTGGCAAGCAGTTTCTCTGCCGCTTCATAGCTTTCAGGGTGGACGCCCGTGTTGTCAAGCACGTTTTCGCTGCCCGGAATGCGTAAAAATCCCGCGCACTGTTCGAACGCCTTGGGTCCGAGTTTGTTTACCTCCAAAAGCTGGCGACGGCTTAAGAACGGACTTTTTTTACGGTATTCCACTATATTTTTGGCTATCGTTGTGTTAAGTCCCGCAACGAACGCCAAAAGGCTGTAAGAAGCGGTGTTAAGGTCCACGCCCACACTGTTGACGCAATCTTCCACAACGCCTTCAAGCACTTCGGTAAGGCGCTTTTGCGGCATATCGTGCTGATACTGACCCACGCCTATTGATTTGACGTCGATTTTAATAAGTTCGGCAAGGGGGTCCATAAGCCTGCGCGCAATGGATACCGCGCTTCTTACGGTAACGTCGTATTCGGGGAACTCCTCCGTACCCAGCTTGCTTGCCGAGTACACGGACGCGCCCGCCTCGTTGACCACCATGTATTCCACTTTCCGCGGGCACTCTTTAATGAGGTCGGCAACAAAAATTTCCGACTCCTTCGAAGCGGTGCCGTTGCCGATGGAAATGACGTCGGCGTTATACTTTTCGATAAGCTTAAGCATCGTTTTCTTGGCTTCTTCGGTCTTGTTCTGCGGCGGAGTGGGATAAATGACCGTATGGTCAAGTACGTTTCCCGACTGGTCGATAACTGCGATTTTGCAGCCCGTGCGGTAAGCGGGGTCCAAACCTATGATTACCTTGCCCTTAAGCGGCGGCTGCATCAGAAGCGGCTTGAGGTTAACTTCGAACATCTTTATCGCCTGTTCGTTAGCCTTGTCGGTAAGCTCGTTTCTCACTTCGCGCTCTATCGAAGGGAATATAAGACGCGCGTAGCTGTCCTCTATCGCCACGGTCATTATAGAATTGAACACGCTGTCCTTTAAAAACTTGGTTTTGATTATTTCCACGGCACGCTCGGCAGAAGCGCTGATCGAAACCTTAAGGCATTCCTCTTTTTCGCCGCGGTTAAGCGCGAGTATGCGGTGCGAAGGAAGCGTGGAAATCTTTTCGGAAAACTCCTTGTACATCTCGTAGGTGTTAAGCTTTTCCTTGTCTTCCTGTTTATCGGAAAACACGCTTACGATAAGGCCTTCGTTAAATAAAAATTCCCTTAACGCCTTTCTCGTTTCGGCGTCATCGGAAATAAGCTCCGCGATTATATCCTTGGCGCCTAAAATAGCGTCCTCGGGAGTGTTGATTTCCTTTTCGGGGTCAACGTAAGCGGCCGCAAGCGCGTTAATATCGCACTCCTTTTGCTCCTGCGCGAAAATAATATCCGCAAGAGGCTGAAGCCCCCTTTCCACGGCAACGGAAGCGCGCGTCTTTTTCTTTTGTTTATAAGGTCTGTAAACGTCCTCCACTTCAGTGAGAGTTGAGGCTTTTTCCAGGGCGGCGGCAAGCTCGTCCGTCCATTTACCCTGTCCTTCGATTGAGGAACGCACTTCCTCTTTACGCGTTTCAAGGTTTTTAAGATAAGTCAGTCTGTCCGCAAAATCGCGCAAAAGCTCGTCGTTGCAGCCGCCGTGCATTTCCTTGCGGTAACGCGCGATAAACGGAATGGTGTTGCCTTCCTCGATAAGGTCGACGATGTTAGACGCGTATTTGGGAAGAAGTTTGAATTCTTCGCTTAATTGAGTTTTAATGTCCATGGATGCTTCCTTGAATTTTATTAGCCCCACGTTTTACCGTGCGACCGTATAATTGTATAATATTTTGAAAAATAAAGCAAACGTTTTTTTCAAAAGTACATAATAGCTTTTTTGCCCGAATAATTATAATCGGAGGTATATATTCGATGGAAAACGAAACAATAAAAAAACGCCATTCTTTAACGCTTGAAAACAGGGCAAAAGGCAGTATGACGGGAGTCAGCGAAGTGCTTTCCTACGGCGAAAGCGAACTTTGTCTCAAGACAAGCGAGGGGCTTTTGACGCTTACGGGCAAACAGCTTAAAATTATAAAATACAATACCGAGGACGGAAGCCTGGCTTTTTCGGGCAGCGTGGACGCAGTCAAATACAACGCCAAAAAACCGCCTATTATAAAGCGAATCTTCAAATGAACGAAACCGTTCTCTTCTTCCTTTGCGTTGCAGCGGGGTTGTTTGCAAGGGCTTTGTTTATCCCCTTCCGCCGTGCGATAAAAAAAAGCGGCGCGATTTTGACTTTTATCATCGATACGGTTCTGGCTTTTTTAGGCGGAGTCCCTTTTGCCGCGCTTATATTTATTTTTAACGACGGAATCATGCCGTACTTTGCGGTGGCGGCATTCGACACAGGACTTTTGCTGCCCTCGGCGTTAAAATTATTTAATTTTAAAAAGGCATTGCATTTAACTTTGTCACAGCGTAAATCTTGCGATAACGATGCCGTAAAAGCCGAAGTTAAATAAAATAAACTAATAAATAATCCGTTTTGTTTTTTTATATCGGTTTTACTTGATTTTACATCCTATTAAGATTATAATCTATCTGACGTCAAGCACAATTTAAAAGGAGAAAATCATGAAAATCGGATTGATAACCGAAAATTTTCAGCAGCATTACGAGTGCGGTGAAATTTTTCACAAGCTAAAACAAATAGGTTACGACGGAGTGGATTACACGCTTAGCTTAGCTTACAATAAACCCGAAGAAATTTTTTCAAAACCACGCTCCGAATGGACGAAACACTATAAGCATATCGCCGAAGAAATGAAAAACAACGATATCGTTGCTTTTCAGACTCATGCAACCTTCCCTACGGATTTTGACGGCGCAAAACGTCTTACGGACTACACTCTTGACCAGTTCAGAAAGGAAATAGAAGCCACCGCCATTTTAAACAGCCCTTACATCGTCATCCACCCCATCAATATTGCGGTAAGGGAAAAAAACAAACAGCAGGACTTTGAAGTCAACATGGACGCTTTCGGCAAGCTTTTGCCCGTGCTGGAAGAATTCGGAGTGACGCTGGGGGTCGAAAATATGTTCACATGGGATAACCTGAGAAGATGCAACTGCCCAACCGGCTGCTCCTCCGCTGAGGACATGATTCGCTACATCGACTCAATGAATTCCGAACATTTTAAGGCGTGTCTTGATACGGGACATATGCTGATAAACTGTTTTTCTCCTGCGGAAGCCGTGAGAAAATTGGGAAAACGCCTTAAACTTTTGCACGTGCATGACAATTACGGTTTGTTCGACAATCACAACGCGCCCGGACAAGGCTCAATCGACTGGCATGATTTTGCAGCCGCACTTAAGGAAACGGGATACGACGGAGCTTTTTGCATGGAAACTTCCTTCAGCGCAGTAATGAGATTATCAACCGAACTTGGCTGGGAATACGCGAAATACGCCTACGCCGCTGCGAAAAAAATAGTCGAAATGGCGGAATAATCGGGTTTACTTAATTCGTCCGCAAAAAATCATTACTTTGTAAAATTTTAAAAATTACATAAAAAAACGCCTTGGCAATATTACGAGGCGTTTTTTCATTGTTTCTTATTGACAATCGTCTGTATTTACGTTTAAGACAAAACTTTCCCGGCAAGCAAAGCTTAAAGCCTTTTTCGAATCCGCTTTTCCCAAAAACCGTGAAGTTACCGCTTTATTTTACAATAAGCGTTGAAATACCTTTCACCCAAAGTAAAAAGAGCGTCGCGGCAAAAGTGCAGATCGTCGCCGTCCCCCACCTTTTGATTATTGCTTTTAAGGTCGCTTGTTTCGACGAAACCGCCTTTAAGCTTTTCGCAGGTTTCCCTTACCGCTTTAAGCACGGCGTCGCACGCGGTCTTGTTTTTAAGATACCATTCTTCCGCAAACCCGCCCGCAACAAAAGGCAAACTTTCAAGCCCGAAAGTATTTTTAAAATCCGAAAGCATTTCAAAAAGGTTTTTTGAATGAGTAAGGTAACGTTTTTCTTCGTCCCATAAAGGATTTTCTACCGAATCGCACTCCCCTTGATGCCATAAAAAGGCTGTTATACGGTTTTCGGAATTAAACGCCAGTGCTTTTTTTACCATATTGACCAGCCTGACGTAAAGAATATTGTCCTTGCCCCACTCTTTACGCGCAAAGCCCGTGCCTCCGACAGCTCCGTTGACAATCAGTATTTTTCGGTCGGGTCCCAAAATCTTTTCCGCGTAATTCCGCGCGAACGACAAAGAAAGATTTCCCCTTTTTCCGCCTTGATTCTGCGGCTCTTCCGCAACAAACACACAGTCGCGCGCGGGATAATTAAGAACAAGACGGCTTTTGTCGCCCGTTTTCTCAAAATGCGGCGAAGAGTCGTCGTTCATCATCAGAATACGCTTGTCGGGGATATAATCGACGGCGTCTCCTTTCCCGTTGCCTTCGGCGTTGGATTGCCCCGCAAGCACGATTATATCGAACTTTTCGTCTTTGAATTTTTCTTTCAAATCGTCCATAAAAAATTTGATTTAAACAGGCGTTAATTGCGCTTACCCCGAAAACGGATTAATCGTTAAAAATCTGACGGCAATTAATTTCCTTTCCGCGACGTAAACAAAAGCCAAATGACCTCTTTTTCATGCTTATTAAGGCATGCGCAGGCAAGCAAATGACTTTTCATTTCTGTCCGAAAAATTCGTGTTGGCGCAGCGCTTCATACAAAATAATCGCGACAGAATTGGAAAGATTAAGCGACCTTAGCGCACCGTACATGGGGATACGCACCGCCCTTTCGTAATGCGAATAAATAAGGTCTTCGGGCAGACCTTTGGTTTCTTTCCCGAATAAAATAAAGCATCCGTCTGGATAAACGACGTCGGAATAGGCCTTATTTGCTTTTGTGGTGGCGTAAAAAAACGTTCCGCCCGCGTTTTTCATAAAAAAGTCATCAAGGTTGTCGTAATAAATTATTTCCACCTTGTCCCAGTAATCCAGCCCTGCACGGCGCAAAGCTTTTTCGCTTACGTCAAAACCGAACGGTCTGACAAGATGAAGTCTGGTCGCCGTGCAAGCGCAGGTTCGGGCGATGTTGCCCGTATTCTGAGGAATTTCGGGCTCCACAAGTACGATGTTAAGCATTAAAGCAAATCCTTGGGGTCGTAACCGGGGGCTTTATACAGCACCGCCTTTTTATCGGTGATTTCGCGTTTGAACTCGTCCTGCCACTCTACGGGAGTAAAATCCTCTATGGTGACGGAAACGTGAGTATCCGATACGCCCAATGTTTTTATTAAAGCCTCGCTAAGCGCGGAGGACAGACGTTTTTTCTGTTCCTCCGTCCTGCCTTTGAGCATTTTTACGGAAATATGCGGCATGAATTAAACTCCTTTTTATCTCAATGCCAGGTTATCTGGTTGACGCCGATGTTTTTACCGAAGTTGTTAAACGTCGTAAGGCGTTTGTTGACCTCGGCGGAATTTCCGAAAGGATCAAGCATAATTTCTTCAAGTTCCTCTATACGGGCGTCTTTGCCGTTGGCAAAACGGATAAGACGTGCAGCGCAATGCTCTACTCGCTTGATAAGTCCGCCCAGACGGTAGTCCTGCACCTCGAAACCGTGAGGTTTGTTTTCCACGCTCCACTGATACTCCAAAGCGGCATAGAACTGCTCGAGTTTTTTAATAAGCGGATAATACAGCGTTTTTACCAAATCCTTAATCGCCTTGGGGTCGCCCGTCTTATAAGCGTTGCGGGTTTTGACGCCCAGTTCGTATTTTATCTGAAGCGCTTCACACAGACAACGCTGAGTGGTAAAGATATAGGAATATCTTCCGGCAATTTTTTCCACCGCTTTAAGATTTCTGATATGTTTTTCATATACGGCGGCGTCACCCTCTTTTACAAGCGGGTCCATAAGACCGCCTATGCAATCGTTGTATAACATGTACTTGGACGGATTGTTGTGATTGGGCTCGAGATATTCGTCGACGAGGTTTGCCGATTCCACATCCAGGAATTTTTCCGCCTCCATATCCGTAAGCGCATAGAACGCCGCAGAATAATCCTCATGACCGTATTCGAATTCCGCTGCATAGCAAAGCACGGGAAGCACCGCCATGTCGCTGCACTCGGCGCCTTCGTCCCCCCACATGGTTATCATTATTTTGTCGACGCCCTTTTCCTCACAGGCCTTTAAAGCGGTTTTAGTAACCGAAAGGGAGAATTTGTTGGAAGGCGCGAATCCCGACCACATCCAGGCGCCGCCCGCAAACATAACCTCGCGGTTGAATTCCTGATGCCGTTCAATCATGGCGTTGTAAACGGCGGGGTCGTTGTTGTAATAATCCCAATAAACAAGTCTGAGATTTTCGGGAACGAGTTCTATGACTTCCTGGTCTATGGTTCTGCCGTCGGACACGTAGTATGCGCCGTTAAAAGCAAGTCGGAAGAACATATCGCTCCACATCATGGGTTTATAGCCGTACCTGGATGCGATTTCCACCACTTTATTGAGGTGACGAAGCATAATTTCGCTGCGTTTTTCCACCGAACCGTGTTTGTCTTCGAATTTGCCCCTGCCGATAAAATGCGCTTCGTCCATACCGATATGAATTTTACGCGAACGGAAGCACTTATCAAGCGTGATGAACATATGCTCTATAAGTTCGTAAGTGCGGTCCTCGTCAATAAGCAGAATATCGTTGATGTCGTTTATATCTTTATAAGCCTCCCAGCGGAATATCTGATTGAGGTGCGCAAGGGTCTGTATACATGGCACCGCCTCTATTCCGAAACGAGCGGCATAATCGTCGATTTCCTTCATTTCGGCAATGGTATATCTGCCGCGCATATAACCGAAGTAAGGCTCCGACTCAACCTCGTAAGTATCCTCGGTATAAAGCTGAATCTGATTGTAACCCATAAGCGCGAGATGACGTATAAGTTCCTTGAGGTGATTTATATTTCTTACGGCGTTTCTGGAGCAGTCAAGCATAATACCGAGCTCCGTCGCTTTGCAGGTTTCCGAAACGGAAAATCCCTTTTTGTTGAAATTTTGTTTGACAAGTCTTAATCCGCGGAAAAACTGATTAAGCGCGGGATAGATGATTTTGATAACCTTGCCGTCGAATGAAACATTAAGCGTTTCTCCCTCTTCGGCAACAATCTCGTATCCGTTGCCGTCCAGCGTAAAATTAAGCTGCGCGGCAACCTCTGCTGTACATTCCCTTAAATTGTCCGACAATTTGGAAATATTGACTTTCATATTCTCCTCCGTTAGCGGAATTATTGATTATTATATTGTAACAGATAGTATTTATAAAAGCAAGCCTAAAAACAAAATTTCCGGCTTAGGGTTATCTTTTTTTTTACTTAATGCCTTTAAATAACATATATCTGTTGGCATATAAACTTACTTTAAATTCATGATAAAATTTTTGATTGATATACGGCGTAATAACAAGAGATTTTTTCACATATCTTATTGTATGAGTTATCTTGAAGCTTTTATTATGGGTTTACTGCAAGGGCTTACGGAATTTTTACCCGTTTCTTCCAGCGGACATCTTGTGCTTTTTTCGCGGATTACGGGAAAAGAGTCGTCTTTGTTTTTCGACCTTATACTGCATCTGGGGACTTTGCTTGCCGTAATTGTGATATTTGCGGGCGATATTGCCGATATCGTCAGACATCCTTTTTCAAAAAAAACGCGCCTTTTGGTTTTATCCACCGTTTCTTCCGCGGCTGTCGTCTTTTTAATAAAAGACGTCGTAGAGGAAACTTTTGACGGAACGCTGCTGCCTTTCTTTTTTCTGATAACCGCCGTTATCCTTTTTTGCTGCACTTATTTCTCGCCTCGGCAAAAATGCGAAAACATGGGCGTAATCGACGCCGTCATCATCGGCGCGGCGCAAGGTCTTGCCGCTTTCCCGGGGCTTTCGAGAAGCGGGCTTACCGCGTCGGCAGGCAGCTTTCTGGGTATCAGGCAAAAGGAAAACGCTTCATATTGCTTTTTGCTTTCCATCCCCATAATACTGGGGTCGGCGGTTTTTGAAATCATAGGCGGAGAATTTATATTCGTGCCTTGGGGCTGTCTTGCAATAGGATTTTCTACCGCGTTTTTGTCGGGACTTGTTTCGCTTAAACTGCTTAAAAAAGTATTTTTAAAAAACCGTTTCGACGTATTTGCCGTTTATCTTACCGTGCTTTCGGTTTTCTTATTGATAAACGATTTTTGGCTGCATATTTTCTGAATCAAAGAGGGTCGGACGGACTAAAATTTTTTTAGATTAACGCCGTCATCAACCTTAAACAAAACTTGCAAATAAGGCTTTTTATCGCTAAAAAAGCCGAGTCAATGTAAAAAAAGTATATAAATTCCGTTTATGCATATAATATCAGTGTCAAATGAAACAAGGAGGAATAAAATGGCAACTGCCGTAAACCAAAACAGCAAAACTTCACCTGCGATGCACGTTCTTTATTTACTGCTTATATCTGCCACGATTGTGTCGTTGGGTGCATTGATGGGATTTATAGGCGGCGCAACCGAAGGATATTCGGGAATAACCCGCCCCACGTTAACCCCGCCGGACATTACTTTTTCAATAGTATGGCCCATATTGTATTTTATGATGGGCGCGTCTTTTTACCTTACTCTTATCACTACTCCCTCAAACAAAGAGGAAAAAACGATAAGAATAGTTTCCATAGTGATTTTCTTCGTTCAGCTTGCATTTAATTTTACCTGGACGCCCATATTCTTTAAAGCAAGATTGTATTTCTTCGCGTTCGTATGGCTGGCTGTTCTCGATGCCATGGTTACCGCTCTTATCATTCTTAACTTCAAAATCAACAAATGGTCGGCTATACTTCTGATACCGTATCTTGCATGGATACTGTTTGCGACTTATCTTAATGTAATGATTGCCGTTTACAACTGATTAAAAAAACGGAATTCGCTAAAAAGAAAGAAAATTCAAGCATATTCAATAATTGATTTTAATAAGTATCCTAATTTAAAACGCAAATAAATATCCCCGCGTGGAAACGCGGGGTATTTCATTTTCGGGTATAACCCTAAACTTTACTGGCTGCGCACAAGTGCGCTTTTTATTGGCCTGCCAGCCATGCATTGGTTACTTGCTACCCGTAAACGGGTCTATGTATTAGCTCATACTTATCTGGTCGTGCATATGGTCGTCTTCTAACTGTTTCTTTATATATTCGCTTATTACTCGCTCGTTTCGTCCAACAGTTGTAACCTATCTTTATGGACACTATCCGCAAAAAGGAAGTAATGGCACAAAATAAGCGTATGAGTTCAGACAACCCATACGCTTATTTTCATTTATTAAATTTGTATCGCAGAACGGAAGCTATATCGACTTTATAAACGATATCTATCACCCGCTCTTTACCTGTCGTCTTCGGCGATCCTCCGATAATGATTCTGTCAATCAGTTCATAGCACATTTCGCGGGTAAGTTCGGGCGCTTCAAGATACTTCTTTACGTTCCGTATAAAATCATCGGCGCTTTGCATCGTGTTCTCCGTTTCGGCAAGTTTCTTTTCCAGCTCTGCAATTTCAGCCTCGAGTATTTTCTGTTCGTCGGAGTATTTCTGTATAAAGCCGATACAGATCTCTTCGGGCATTTTGCTTTTCACCCTGTCTTCATAGGCAACCTGAATCAAGCGGGATAACTCTTCCGTACGTTTACGCTTTGCCTGTAATTCCTTTTTGACGGACTTGACAGCGTTATCCGCAAGTTCGGCATTATGCCGTATAAAGTCTTCACGAATCGCTTTTTCGTCGAGCACAATTCGCTGCGCCATCTCACGTATATCTCCGAGAATGATTTCCTCTAAAGCCCCTGCCGTGATATAATGCGAAAAACAATATGCCTTGCCGTACCGTATATGATATCCGCAATCGAAGTGGTATAATCTGGTTCCTTTGCGGCTGACCGATGTGCAAAGCTTCATCTTGTTTCCGCAATCGGCGCAAAACAGAAACCCGGATAACGGATGCGTGTACCCTACTTTCGTTTTCC
>ENA-ORNK01000541-ORNK01000541.1-human-gut-metagenome-genome-assembly--contig:-NODE-541-length-46911-cov-6.474624_pt1 | contig 46911 bp, 43 predicted proteins | sample MGYA00242115_ERZ509022 | MGnify/ENA primary metagenome ERZ509022 (study PRJEB26280, sample SAMEA2338690) | human gut metagenome | biome: human gut; feature: human-associated habitat; material: faeces...
CCTTATTATTTTGTAGCGGCGTGTGCTTGTCTGGGCGAGGCGTAGCCGAGCCCACTTGTCTATGCCAAGCACACGCCATGGTGCCAAAGTAAAAACAATTAATTTAAAAATAACGAAAGTACAAAAATATAATTTGATATCTTCCGTTAATCCGTTAATCCGTTAATTTAATCAATAATCAATCTTTTCTCATTTCTTATTATTAAAAAAATCTTCCGCTGTTTAATTATAACTTGAATACTTCTCCTCCAAATTCTCATAATCAATTTTAATTTTCCGATTTTTCCCTTCCGTTTCCACCGCCTGTACAATAACGGAGGCATATTCAACCGGATGATAGGTTTCGGTACGGCTCATAAGATAGGGCATACAGGAAACGCGAACAGCGTCGTAAATGGCAAATACTTTCTCGCAGAGTTCGTCCGTAACCTCGTAATCGCCATCATCCCGAAGTTCTCTCTCCTCCAGCCGGTTTTTTGTTTCCCAAACGGCTTCGTTATATCCCGTAAAAAGCTTTTCATACTCGCGCTGCGGTAATTTTTCGTTCTTTTTATCCACAAAACGGCTGATGTGTTCGAGTTTTTCGGCACATTTGTACACCCAAAGAGGGAAAAGCGGATGACTTTTTCCGAACAACGCACACCGCATAAGATTTTTGCCAATTATATGCTCCACGTACCAAATCTCACGCCGGATCCTGCGCCGCTGCACGATAATACGATAAAACGGGACGGAGTTAAATCGATTTTTTTGCAATTCGGACAATAGTCTCACGCTTCGGGCAGTTACTTCGGCACACTGCATACACGTTTCAAGCTTTTCATTTTTATCTTTATACCCTGAAAAGAGTTCATCCGCTATCGTCTGCAACTTATAATTTTCAACTCTCTTCCCGAGAATCCTCTTGGCAAGCGGCAACATATCCACCCGATCCTGCGAAAAGGCGATGCCGTACTTCGCCCCGTAATAGTCCAAAAACTTACAATCGAAGGGCAGATTATGCCCGACTAGGATAGCGCTTTCGGAAAACGCGGCGAAATCTTTCAACACCTGTTCGACAGGCGGCGCCCCCGCCAGCATTTCGTCAGTAATGCCCGTCAAGGTTAAAATCTCCTCGGGCAATGAAACGGGACAGGCGACATAGGAATGAAATCGTTCCGCCTCATGAAAATGATCTAACCGAAGCGCCGCGATCTCCAGAATATATGCGTTTTCTTTCCCCTCTTCGCCGCAAAATAAGCCCGACGTTTCGATGTCTACGACAACTACCTTACCCTTCTTCAATCTGTCATATAAACTGATCATGGCTAACCTTTCTCTTTCAAATATCTTTGCAGCATACGTCGCATATTTTCCCTCCCGACGGGATTCATCGTATGCAGCGCAACGGGATATAACGTATTTCTCTCCAACAACCAATCCAAAAGTTTGATTCCGTCTCCGCCGTCGACAAAAAAATCGCCGAGGTCATGATCACAATCGATAAGTTCAATCGGCTGCGTTTTTTCATTTTCCTCAATTACTTTTTTCGCCTCGTTTACGCTGCGGCACCAGACAAACTCTGACGGCGCGGGACGCAAATCGTCCAACCAAATTTTCATTTCAGCCCCGCAAGACGCAACCCATCGTCCATAAAACAAGAAAGCGACTCCCGTTCCCTTTTGCTTTTCTCCTCTTCTAAAATCACATGATAAGCCAATGCAAACAAATCGCTGCCTATCTCCTTTTTTTCAAAAGAAGAAAATGCCTTTAAGATGCGGCGGATACCCTGCGGCTCTTCGCGGTAATATTCAAGGTCGAGATAATGGTGCATACACTCCCAATATACGCTGCCGTCGTCCCATTGAAAATACCCGTGCGCCGTCATATCCGTTCCATCGGCGTTTTTCCGATGATATTCTCGGAATCCGTCCGCCGTTTTATAACACCCCATTTTTTCCGGAATACCGTTTATTTTATATTCTTTACTGCCCCAACTGCACAAAAGCATCAATACAAACGGCTCGTCGGCATACAGATTCCAACCCCACGGCGAATATTTGGAAACAACGATATCTCCCTTTTTGAAGGGCGTTGGAAAATCGAACCACATCCATTCGAATGCCTGCAAAAGATCGTGTTCCTCTTCATCCAGTTCCTGTGCGTCAATGTCAATAATGGTTTTATCCGCCTTGACCGAAAGAGTAAGCGCTCTGTTCTCTCCGATCCATTGCTTTGTAAGTTGTATGCAAACGATAGACGGGATCAGCTCTTCGTCTGCATTTACATCTTCAAAGCACTCTTCTGCCGTATCGTACAGCCAACGATCTTCGCTCCAATCCTTATCTCCGTCATATAAAACGCGGTAACTGTAAACGGCGTGATCCCCCTTTCGGTAAAACCGCTCGATCAGTTGATTTTGCAGCTGCATAAACGCCCGTAAAAATGCATGCAGACTTTCCGCAAGAGCGTCAGAAATGCCCATGTTCGTTTTGCGATGTCCTTCCGCCACAATGCAGTCCGGCATAGTTTCAACAATCTCACGCCACGCCGCATGCTTTTCTTGAAGCGTTTTCGTATGATTTTGCCATACTATATAGGCGCTTTGTAACGGCGTACAGATAAATCCAATCCTGCGCCAATAATCTGCAATATCTTTGGAATTAAGAAAAGATGTAATATCGATCATATATTTTTCTCCTTTTCACCTTCCCCAACACATGGAAAAAGCCACTTAAAATGTTGCCTTCGTGGATACCGAGTTCTCCGAAACCATCAAACGCGAGTACCCGAAAGACACGCTTTTCAAAGCGCAGATCGATCTTGAAGATTTTATCGCCGTCCAACTCCGCAGGTTCCACGGAAAGAACCGTTCCGCTCATAAGCACCGTCGGGCTTTCCACAAACTTTGGATCATTCGTCGAGCTGAATGTCCCACATGGGATATACGATTCCGCCGCCATATGCGACTTTTCTTCTCGGTAATACTCTTCCTCGTCCTTATAAAAGCTGCCTTTCAAAAACAAAAGACGCAGTTCCAGCTCAAGCGAAGTCCACTTTTTTAATGCGCGGGGAAAATCGCCTGTTACTTCTACATTCATAGGCACCCCGTCGATACTCGGCAGCCACACACGCAAAAGTTTTCCCCGGCGTACCCAATGATCGTGTGCCGCCGTAATGGGAAATGGTTCTTTCCAAAGGGCAAAATATTGCTTTATTTCTGTACTTTTATTCATCCGTTTTAATACCGAATACCTTTGAAAAGTCCTCTTTTCCGATCACATCGCACTCTGTCGTAAATGCATTGAGCGCAATGCTTTCAATGAGGTACAGCCGTTCATTATAGATGATAAAATCGGGCGCGCCGAGTTCATAAAACTTTTCCAGCCGCAAAGCGCGATTATAAATATTTTCAATGCACATTAGTTTTTCCGCAGAGACTTTTTTCACCTCTGATTTGAGTATTGCGCGAACGATACTTCTTCTTTTAATCTTGCCCGATATCTCTTTGCAGATATTTGAAAGCGATTGTTCTTTTTCGATGATATCTGCAATATCCATTTTGGCAACATCAATGACATACCTTTTCACATAAGAAGCATCAGACAAATTGGCAGCGAGTTCAATACTGACGTCATCCTCTTTTTGTGCGATATACAATTCGCCGTTTTCGATACAAGAGAGCATGGTTTCCAAATACTTTTCCAGCGTAATGTCTGTAAAAGAGACTTCCTTGTTTTCATCCGCCGCAAATTGATCACATGCAAAAATCTTTTTCATATATACCTCGCAAATGATTATTTTACAAAATAGAAAGGAGATGAATTTTGATTACGCTTACATTATATAAAACCGAGCGCACCAAAAATAGTACAATACATCACCACGCATTAATTTTACCACCCCAGATCGTAAAAGATTTCTTTGAGAGCGTCGAACGCGGTGTTGACTTTCTTTTGATAATCTTCGGGAGTCTCTTCTATTTCCACCGATTTAACAAGTTCATCAAACAAGTCGGCGGCGTCATTGACAATTTTCTGCCAACGGCAAAACATTTCATCTGAATCCAATTTTTCATTGGCTTCCCAATAATCGTAACCTTCGGGATTATGTTCATACACATAATTCCCGATAACCGCTGTATTTTGGATGAAAAAGCGCAGATAATCGCGGATGATTGCGGCGAGATATACGTTGCTCATCCAATGAATATCCCAAGATATATTTATGGTCTTTAATTCATGGTTTTTCCAACAAACAGTACCAAGTTTAAGTTTACGCATCCGCAAATCGCTCAAAAACCACTTGATGTCACGCGGAATACCTGTCAGCCATTCCCAAAACCTCTTGAACGGATTTTTTGTAGGCTGATAACCTATTACATTTACCCCTTTTTCTTCCATTTTTGTAACAAAATCGTCCTGCTCCTGCCTTATCTTTTTGCGCATACAAACCTCTGTAAAACTTTTTCTTTATTATACAGGAAAGCGTGTACCTAACTTGGTACACGCTTTCCTGCACTTTTAAATTCTGCAACTTGATTGTTTTGTACTTTTCTCACTTTGCATATCGAGCCCAAAGATAAAAATCAATTTTTTTGACCTTTGCGATATTCGCAATCTCCCTTTCGATGTCCACCTCTAATGACTTACCATTGACTGCAACAGTTAAGTTCTCCCAACTACTTGCCGAATCTATTGTTTTTTCAATTTCTATTTCCTTTTCCGACTTTTTTATTGGGGAATCACTTGGTTTTATATATTTTACCTTACATATATCCTTTATAATATTCTTTATGTTATCCTTATTTTTTCGAGTTTTAGCAGTAAAGATACTCTTATACTGGGCTATGCACAGTTGGTTAAACTTTTCATACCATTGATCATCGCACGCAATCTGCATTAACCCTTCGGCGTTAGTACTTGGAATATGCTTCATACCAGCAGGTTCATCATAAACTTCTATTTCGAGGGCGTTATAGTACTTCTCTAACAAATCCTTATATGAATCGGACGTTTTCTTTAATTTAAGTCCTTTCAAAACATTGCTATCTATAATCGGAGAATCATTGTCAAGCGTATGCAATATTTTACTTGAAAAAGACGCTTCATTATCCCCAGCTATGCCTGAAATAATTGTTAAAATATTTTTAAAAATATCTTCTCTATTATACTTCAAATCATATAATTCACAAACGGCCTGAAAAAGCCGATAGAAAACCTCTTGTGCCATAGGCGTACTAAATGAACCACGCCTTAAGACATAAAAGTCTGTAAAATACTTTCGGAAAATTTCATTTCCATACAAAGGCACTTCTTGCCGAAAAGCTTCTTTTATAGCAACATATTTTAATGCTCCGATTGCAATTTTGTCTTCCTTCCCTGCTAATTTGCTTGGATCAAACAACATTTCTTTCCCCTCCGATGTATTATTTCAAAGAATAGTTATATTATACCATCCCCCCCCCCAAAAAAAAATCAACTAAACTATAATATTTTAACATGAAATTCACATCATTATTTAATAAATCGCTACTTTCAAAAGTTCCGTGATAATTTTTTCGATCGACATGTTATACAGCTTCATGTCGATCTCCGAATCGATAAAAATCCCCTTTAATTCTTCAACACCCTTTACGCCGCTTTGAAGATACGCCTCCAAAATGACCGGTACAAAATCGCTATTTGCAATATCCACTTGATGATTCCTTATAGTCGCTAAGATTTTATCATTTATATACATGGATTATTTCTCCCTTTTGAGCCTCTTTTTTTATTCCCAAAATTCCTTGTCTTTGGGACGCGTCTGCAATACATAAGCAATGCGCCCTTGCAGCGAATGAAGATATTTTTCTTTATCCGTAATTCCGATCGTATGTAAATGCGCGTCGATGCCAAATTTCCGGATATAATACATCTCTTGGCGGATCTTCCGCCTGTATTCACGCGCCAGGTTCATCTTTTCGTTGACGACGATACCCGTCACGATCTGCCGCTTATACGCCGGCACCACAGCCGTCTTTCTGTTCTTTAAAAACAAGCCGCGTTTTTTCAATTCTTGCCTGACAAACGCGATGACTTCCTTTTCGCTAAAATCGCCGCTGAACGTCATATCGTCACAATACCGCGTATAGGCAATACCCCGGCTTTCGCAAAACGCCCCGACCGTTTCGTCGAAGTCCGCCATCAGAATATTCGTAATCGCGGGCGATGACGGTGCGCCCTGCGGCAAAGAATCGCGGTAATAACAGAGCATCGACAAAAGAATGCGGACAGACTCGGAAAACTTCTCTTTATAAAAAACGATATCCTTGACCTGCGAATAGAGTATATGGTCGAAAAAACCCTCTATATCCAACTTCAGTAACTTTTTCTTGCCGATGTGCGGTCTCGCATTTTTCTGCACGCTCGCGCCGCATCGGTAGGCGCAGGCAAAGCGAGAAACAGGGTAATACGCCAAAATATTGATAATGATCGACCTTTGTACACTTTTCAGAACAACACAATGTGTATGGCGAGACGCGCAGGCGCAGGGATGCAAAGCAACGCTTTGCGGTACTGCGTCGAGCCTTTCGGCTGAGCGGAGCAAGCCCGGCTCGGCAAAAGTTTTCTGACTACGCCTTCGGCGTACCAAATAAAACCTTTTGCAGGGCTTGCTACGCAAATACGGTAACTGTTTGTGCAAAGACGGCGAATCGCCGCCCCTTTCTTAAAAAAGAAATACACTGTTGTTCTGCATTCAGTATACTAAAAATTATGATTTTTGTAAACAACTTTTGTTTATTTATAGCTGCTCACAATAAATCACCTGCTTTTCGGCAACATTCTTCACTCGTTTCCCGATGTGTTTGTCGCCCGTAAATAAAAACACCTGTCTGTTCAATTCGAGTGTCTGTTCCAAAAGTGAAGCAAGATCCACACATAAATCGATATGGTCGGGCAACGCGCTGATAAATAGCGGCTTTTTTGCGGTACGTCCCATCAATTTTTGCACCTCGCTCCAAAAACGATTGACTTCCAAAAAGCACAAGTATTGCACTAAAACTTCTTCCGTCGCGCTTAAATCCATACGCGTCTGCACATCCTTTGTCAAAAAAGCACCATCTTCGTCCATCGTCAGTAAAAGCTGCTTTTCTATGCGGATTGGTTGCGGCAGAAATCCATAACAGAATTTTTTAAGTTCTCGACGAAAAGTCTGCGTAGTTCCCGCCCCGTCCGTCCGCTCGGAAAACTCCTGCCTGTTTTCTTCCTGCAACGCCTTTTGATACTCTGCCGGTTTCTTTGAATAATCCAGTTCGGCAAAAGGAACATACCTGTAATAATCGTAACGGTTGACAAAATACGAGCATTCTTCCTCTTCCATGCTAACATGGAACACAGCGCGCCGCTCCTCCTCCGTCAGCTTCCGCCTGCCGCAGTACACGTTTGTTTCGCAATGCTCGGGCGCATCCGCACTGTATACCGTTTCGGAAACATAATCCGCTCCGCCCGCTTCGATTTCCGCATAGATGCGACTGTTTTCCATGAAGCAATACGGAGAAACCTGAAAGCGCAACAATCGGTTACATAAGGCCACGCACAGCGCGGCAAACACCGCACGCGTATCTTCTCCTGCAAGCACATTGAGAGACTCGCAGAAATTAAAACTTTTATACTCAATCCGCCCGAAATGTTCAATCGTCAATTTTTTTATATACATTTTTATTTGCCCCTTGCTTTTCCTTAAAATAGGTATCCATATAAAGATACTGCGCCATTGCAATATACGACGCGCGGCAGACGGTAAAATTGACTTCTCTTTCCACGGCGGAAAATACGGTGTTCATCTCATTTACAGAATATCCCTTTTTTCTTGCCGCCTGCTCAAACACATTGCGGTAAAAATTGATTTCAAACCTGTTTTTCTTTGCAAATGCCCGCCGCGCATATTCCGCCTCCTCATAAGATAGACCTGCCCTGACAAGTAAATCAACGGCATCCTCCTGATACAAAAGCGAAGGGGTTTTATCCATAAATTCCGCATATCGCTTATACACAAGCAAATCTGTAAGTTCTTCTACCGTTTCGGGCGCTTTCTTTTTGTTTGCTATCCCTAAAGATACCGCCACGTTTTGCAGAATTTCCCGATCCTTATATGTTTGTTCTTTAAAAAAGTCAGTTACTTCTTTTGAATCTAAATTGGGGCGAGCAGCATTTTCTTCTATTTCAATGAGTACCTTTTCTTCCTCTTCCAAATACGGCGATACTTCCTCGCCCATACCTTTCGGAACTTCGATAAACAAAACCGGAAGATGAGTGCTCCGTTTGGTCAAAAGCCTTTCAAAATAACTGCCAACCAAGAGCGGATTTACTTCCGTGATCCCGAGACAATAGGAAACAAGCGAGCAGTTCTGCACACTGTAAATGTATGGATATGTTTTCTGCCTGATTGTTGCAACGACATCTGCCCAATATAGAAACAGCTTTGCCGTGTTCGTTGCTCGGATCAATTCAAATTCGTACGCAAGGCGATTTTTTTCAAACTCACCGATACAACCAAACCGACGCTTTGCCCCGTCTTTGACTTTTTCTTCCAAAACGGCAAACGCAGATCCATTGCTTTCGGTATCCGGAACACATTGTAATTGTTGTATAAAACTTTGATCCATAACTTTTCTTTTTATCCCTTGCAAACCTCATCGCCGACAAGGAAAGCCCTCTTTATTTTCCCGCTTTGCCGCAATTTGTCTTGCAGATTGCAGGCATCGATATACTTTAACCGAAACTGTCTTTGCAAAAAAACAATGGAAAAATCCTTTGCCGCAAGCCCTGCACGGAACGCCTCGTCGCACAATTCATCCGTAATCTGAAACTCTTCTTCCGTTTCCTCTTGTATCGGCTTCAAGTCTTGTATCTCATGCGTGGCATGATCAGCCAGACGTTGCAATTTTTCCACAAATTCTCCTATCTCGGCAGGGAATTTTTCATCCTTAACAATGAGCAGCATATTTTCGAATTCCGATATTAATTCTTTCGCACTGCGATACAAAAACGCATACAATTCTAAATATTTATCCATTGCCCCTCCATTCAATCGTTCAAATCCTGAAAAATCGGGTTCAGCGCATCGAACGCGGCGGCGAGCGTTCGGCGGTATTCCTTCCACAGCCTCTCGCGCTCCTCCCAATCGTCATGATCCCACGAAGCAGTACACAAATCCGCCGCCTTGTCGAACAAGTCGGCGACGTCGTTTACCATCTTCCGCCAATCTTCCAGCGCGCCGTCTGCCTGTCCTTCCTCTGCCGAGGACACAGCGCGGATAGAAAAACAATTATTCTCCTCCCCGTCCTTTTCAAAGAGAGCATTGCCGATCGCATATGTGTTTTTTGCGAAAGCGCGCAGATAATCGCGCAAAATCGCCGTAAGATACATCGTCGCCTCTGACGAAACAAAATACGGTATCTTTTCGATATACAGTTTTCCGTCGCGCCATTTCTGCTTCCCGAGTTTTAAGTGTTCGATCTTATATCTATCGATCTTGTTGGAGATCCGATGCGGCAGAAAATACAGAAAATACAAAAGCCCGCTCGGCTGATATTTCTCTCGAAAAGCAAAATAATCGTCTATCGTATGCTTTTCTCCCAGTTCCTTCTTTTGAAGTCTCAAATATTTGAGATACCCTACTTTTTTAGGCTCTGTGCCTTTGTTCTCTTTTTTCATGTCTCTATTATAAATCAATTCTCGTACCGAATACGGTACATCACTATGCAAACAGATACTTTTTCGGAAGGTCGATAAATTCGTCAAGTTTTCCGCTGAAAACATGATCGGCGTCCGGAATGATATGTACTTTCAAACACGGCAAAGCCGGAAGCAGTTTCGCCCACTTTGCCGAAGGGTCTTTTTCACCGAACACAACCGCCATCTTTTTCCCGCAAAAATTCCGGATACCGCTTGAAGTCAGATGCAAATTGATATTGAGAACGGGATTTACGCATAAAACGCGTTTAATCTGCGGATATTTCGCCGCATACCAAAGCGCCATCGTTGCGCCCGCCGATACGCCCATAAGATAGACGTAAGTTTTGTTTTGAATAAAGCGGGCGGCTGTTTCATCAAAAAATTTCTCTTTTCTGTCCCATATATCTTTCGGCGTAGGCGCTATAAAAACGGGGAACCCATAATCATTTTGTACATATTCAGCAATCCGCGAATATTTGTTTCCGAATCCGTCCGCCGAGCCGCCAAGCCCTGTAAGGATCACAAACGCTTTGCCCTCATCGTCATCTTCCGCGTATTTCCATAAATAAGTACTCGTAATATCTTTTAATGTTTTCATATTTCCTCCTCATCGCTCCTTTCTTCCAAACTTTTCATTTCAAATTGCACACGGTCCGAAAGCCGCATCAGCGCATCGGCCGCCTTTTTCAGTTGTAATTTGAAATCGCGGGCATCTGCCAAAATGCCGTCAAGTTGCACGGATAACTGTTGCACGCCGTCTTTCATTCGTTCCAAAAGTTGTTTGTGGAAAAACAGAGCATCATCCACCCCCGAAGAACAAGAGCGCCAACAATCCTGTTCATCGACCAGCGGATCATTCACGCAAAGCGGCAAGAACCAGTCTGCAATTTTATCGAAGCAGTCACAGCAAAGGTTGAGATACAACCCCATCATGTCGTATTTCGAACCGTAACCAATATGGCGCACGAAGCAGAAATCTTCCTGCTCGTCCCACATATCAAACTTTTTCCCGCACATTGAACATATTTTTTTGCTGTTTTGTTCCATTACTGTTCCTCTCTCTTTTTCTTTATTATATAACAGCGAGCGTACCATTTTCGGTACGCCCGCCGTCCACTACGCATTTTTTCTCAATTTGCAATCAGAATAAATTTTTCTTTATGAAAACTCTTATATTTCTTTGAGCACATTCGCTCATCTTTCTTCTTCCGCCGAATATCTATAATGCTTTGAACCGTCCACAATTACTTTTACATCGCGGTGCTGCAACCGGAATTTTTCGATAATATAGGCAACAATCTCGTCCGTTGCTATATCCGGATTGAGAAATATTTTTGCCTTTCCCTTCTCTTTGATCTCCACCCTGCCACGCGGATAGTAATCATAGGTTTTGCCTTGGCGAAGTTCAGCGGATACATACGTCTCCCACGTCTGTTTATGGTTGTAGTTATCGCCATGTTTGGAATTGAGGGGTGGAATCGGCGTCAAAAAGCACGGAACTCCAACGGAATCGACAGGAATACAAAACAGATACGGCTCATTGTTTTGCAGATTTTTACGATCAGCGATCCAAAAGATGCCCTTCTTTTCTCTCTGCTCGTCACACTCTTTTGCCCAAGTATATTCAGGATCGGCTGCAATCTTTTGACGATATTTTTTTCGGTATGAATATAATGAGGAATTCGGTCCGCCGCCTGCGCAGGGATGCTCCTCTTGATATGCATTATCTTCCCAACCGCAAAATTCACAGATATCATACGAATCATATTCCCGAAAAATCGTTCTACCGCACACGGGGCAAGGGTGCTTGCCGTCTATTTGCTCCATTGTTGACCTCATTCCATTGATTTTTTTCTTTATTATACAACAAAGGATGCACCGAAATCGGTACATCCTTTGTTGTATCAGATGAATTTTTCGATAAGTCAATTTTTCATTGTTCTTTCTTTACGAAGACTTTCAGCAGCTTCGAGGAAGATGGGTGGCGCAATTTTCTGAGCGACGCACACTTATGTATATAAATTTCATATGGATCTGCGCCTTGTTCATCGGCTATTTCGGCGATTGATTTCCCGTCCTTGTAAACTTTGAAAAGTACAGTTTTCTCTTCATCGGTCAATCGCAATTCAATAATTTCACTTAACGTTTTTTCAAGTTCCGCGCCCTTTTGCGCGTCTTCCGTATTTTCGGCTTCCCTTCCGAAAATACTTTCCAAAAGATTATACGGATACATTCCGCTCTCTTTTCTTGCATAAATTTCTTCCATTTCCATATAAATAGTCTCCTTTAATTTTTTATATAAAATTTATTGATACTCTCAACCAATAAAACTAAGATTTTATTAGTTGATGTACTTTTTCTTTGCAGATTTCAAATTTTCTGCAATTCGCTCACGCAATGTTTTCGGCGAAAGAATTTCCACAAAATTTAAGTACTGCATCGCCCAATACTCCATCGCCATAGGACTGGCTTTAACGGACACTTTCAACTTATCACCGTTTTGCTCAATGCGAGCATTGTCGCCGAACCAGTCGACGATCTGATCAATGATAGCAGAATCCGCCAAAAACTCGATGCACTCAGGCTTGTCCGTAAACATATACGGCAGCGAGGTTGCGTATTCCTTGTAATCTATACCGTTTGCATGCCCGGGAAGAGAACGCAACGGCGTGGCAGGTTCGTCCGTCAGCCGGATGTCGGTGATGCGATCGAGGCGGTAGTGTCCTAAATTTTTCCACTTTTCGTTGCAGGCAACGAGATAATACCGCTGGTTGTGCAAGATCATCTGATAAGGCGTTGCGCGTTGGTCGCTCGTCTTGTGCAATTTTTTATCCGCGCCGTACTTGTTATAGCTGAACGCAATCTGCTTCCCTTTCTCAATTGCCGTGTCAACGATCTCGATATTGTAAAACAAGGCTTGGTTGTCCGTCTTGCTCCATTCATTCACCGACCAGATATTTTTGACGTGCGAACGAAAATACATGTTGGAGAGTGAGCAAAGCCGCTCGATGAGCTCTTTGGAATGCTTGGCGGTAATATAACGGCTCGCCAGCACGCCGTCTATGAGCATACGGAGTTCGGAATCGTCAAATTCGCGCTCGGCAAGATAGCTGCCCCTGCGGTCGGATGCAATGTCGTAGCCCGCCTCTTTCAAAAGCGACAGATTGCGCCCGATAGCTTTACGCTCGATAATGATACCGTAATCTTTATCGAGATAATCGGCAATATCCTCCTGTTTGAGCGGGTTATCGCAATCACTATACTGTTCCAAAATCTGCAAAATGCGCAAAAGCGCCAATTTTTTCGGTTCGAGTGAGTTCATGAGCTACACCTTATTTTATTTCTACAATAAAATATTTAAATTTGATTCCCTGCACATTATACGGCACTATTTCTTCCTGATAGTTATGATTTACTTTAAAACCACTCTGTCTACTATTTGGAGGAAACGAAAAACCACCGCCATCAAATAACACACCCGCATTTGAATAATTTGTAAATAAATTTATTCTTTTATCTTTAGAATGAGATTTTAAAAATTTGCAGGAATTCGTCAATAAAATTGCAACCGCCTCATCACATTCTTTATTAACTTTCATCTGCTCAAGCTTTGCTATATCACCCCAAAACTCTTCTTTCCTTTGTGTATGCCCCAATTGATTTTTTAAATTGTAATCGATTTCGGCTCCACTGCTAATCATAATGGGGATTGTCTGTTCTTCTGTAATATATTTAAATTCAAACATTAGCCTTCCACCGCCAATCATTTCAACATATAAGTCTATTTTGTATCGACCACCATTTTTACCAGAATACGGCTTATATTCCAAACTCAATTTTTTAACATTTTTATTATATAAGTCTGCCAGCTTCATGGCAAATTCATATTGAAAATGAGATTCAATAAAGAAAACTAATTGCTTTTTCTCAAGTTCTTCCATTACTTCTTTTGCGATATTTTTAATGTTATAAGCTATCGGCATGATTATTTTTTCTCCTTATCTTAAGTCTCTTGATAAAAAAATTACATATTTCATAAGTTTGACCAAACCATCAATTCCCAATAAAACGGGACTTTCCCGTCTGGATTTCCATCAGGTGGATTTGGGTTTAATCGTACTTTTTCCTTTAATTTTGCTTGATAATTTTGATATTGTATCTCATCCATCCTACTCCAGCTACAAGAAGGTTTTTGCAACTCAAAATCTTCTTCAGCCTTTTCAATAATTTTGTTATCAAGTGGAATATGCAACCATTCGGGTAAATTGCTCCTCGATACAAAATAGTCCTTAAATTCATCAACAAATTCATAGACGTACAGATATTTGAAAAGCATATTGAGCCATTTTTGTGCGTGCCCATAACAAAACGACGGTTTTCCCATCTTTCCCTTACAATCATTATAAATTTCTATTAAATGCTTGCACGTTAAATCATGCCATTCGTCAAACTCTGTTTGCGAACAACAAGATAATGCTATGCACTCACCTTTTAAATAGTTCGTTGCATATTCTCTCAACACCTTCTTTTCCTCATCCGGTTTATTGTCAATCCGCAATGCGTGACGAGCCATATCCGCATAAGCCATATCGCACGCCCTTTTAAATTTAAACGGCGGCATCAAAAAATAGTTCGCGTACTTATTCATTTCTTTGTCCTCCTCTCGTAAATTTTATCTTCCTCCGCCAAAGCGGAAAAATTCAAATGTGGCAAAACTCCCGCAATCTCTGCCAAAGCTTGACCATGGCAAGGGTGTCAAGGCCGCAATATGCCAAAAGGCTTTGCCGCAGCTTATCGCGCTCCTCTCTTTCCATGCCGCGCAAGGAAAGATAGGTATCCGTCGCTTCTCCTCCGTTATGTACGTCCGCAAGATTATGATAGTCAAGGTTCGGGTCGTTCGGGAAGAGCGCGGGCAGCACCTTCTTTATCGAAAAGCTCCCCTCCATTGCGCGATCATACACATAGCCGTTGCGGAACACATCCAACAAATCGCGTACATTTCCGCGAATCGCCAACAATTTTTCGGAAAGGTCGGGAAAGATTTCGGCAAGTTCTTTCAGGCGCGTACATTCGAATGACATATTATACGCCAAAACGCAAGCTTCCGTCGGTATATCTGCTACCAGCCGTTCGGCAAGGGCGCGGCGCGGATCGGAATTTTCGTCCGCCAAAAATTCTTTATGTTCAAGCACCGCACCGTCCCGTTCGAGATAGTGCAGCGAATACTGAAAGGGTACTTGCTGATACGGCCTGATACCGTCACACATGGGGATACAAGTCTGAAAAGTTTCAAAATCCAAAAAATACAGCGGATACCAAAGAGTATCGAGAAAACTCTTTATACCCAAACGGTCGATATGCGTTGGCAGTTGCAGCTGCTCAAACTCCACCTGTCGCCTTTGCGTCGTGTTCAGCGGAATGCCGCTCTTTATCGCATCGTCGAAAGTGACGACTCCCTCTTCCATATATCCGAACGCTTTTTTTGAGGAAATACGGTACAAATCGAGCACATTCGGCGACGGAAGCTCTCGTGCGCAATACTGCCAGTAAGCGCACTCATAGGGAGCGAAACATTGTTCACCAAGTTCCGATTCCGGTTCGTCCTTCTGCGCGATATACACTTTGGCGCGGGCGGTATTTGCCGCAATCTCACTGTAATAAGGCAATATCGCCTCCGAAACATCTTTTACGGCAAACAATTTATGTATGTCGATATTCCCCTGCCGCACGTACTTGTTATTAATATATACGATATACGTATGTACGATTTTCAGTCCACTCTGCTCCAAGACCCAACGCTGATACGCTACGTCCCACAAGTAAACATCGTGAATATCCGTGCTCGATTTTACCTCGTAGATCTCGTACCCGCCTTCTGTTTTATGCAGGATATCGACGGCGCAATAGCACCCGTTTTTCGTAAACGCCGCCTCGCAAATATTCTCTTTCCCCTCGGCAATATATTTTTGCGTATTTTCGAGCATTGCTGGGATATCAAGCTTGCCTTCAGCTGTATATGCCGTTGTTTCAACGAAATCGCCTAAAAGTCCCATGGCCAAATCGCCGACCTCGTTACCCTCCTGAAAACGGCGTTGCAAAGACTCGTCCTGCACGGCAAGTTCGGGGCGATATGTATCCAGCCACAGCATTTTCGGGCACTGGCAAAAGCGCGTATATTTGCTTTTCGATAAGTTCATTTGTATTTCCTCTGTATTTCCGCAATTTAAATTTTGAAAAAATTCGAACAAGCAGCGTCACTGATATCCAAGTGATGCTCTCTCCCGAACTCTTTTAGTTGCTCAACCGTTTTGATGTTTTCAATGCAAAGAGGCGGAAAATACATCATATTATTTTGCTCAAGCTCTTCATAATTCGCAATAAATCCGTTCAGACAGATGACCTTGTCGGAATCCGAATATACATTCCGGATAGACTTGCAGAAAATAATCCAGTCTAATTCTACAGCGCTTGTAACCTCTTTTTGAATCGTGACGTCTTTATCAAATAGTACGCCCCCGACATATAAATCGAACGACGTTGTAAAAGGGTTAATGTCATGCTTAAAATTTCTGATATCCTCAATACTGTCGACATATATTTCCGTCAATTTCGGGCAGCCGTAAAAAATAGAAGAGCCTGACATAGAGTCTGTTTGCCCCAGACCTTTCCCAAGTTTTACCTTCTGTAAATTCTTACAGCCATAAAATGCATAATTTCCTATCCTTTTTACAGAGTCTGAAAATATGACTTCCTTAATTCTCTCATTTTCTATGAACGCTTTATCTCCGATTCTCGTGACGCCGTCGGGCACTTCAAAGCGGTCAAGCAGACTGTCCTCATTATATGAAATAAGTGTTATTCCGCTTTTATCATATAAATTCTAATACTCATCCAATTTATAATCTTGGAGAAAGCCGTCGATTTCACGATCCAACCCCATTTTCGCCTGCCTAAACAAATCTTTCACCGTGAACAATCCTGCTACTCCGCATTCCTTGAGGATCTTTCGGTTAAAAAACTCCCAATAATTTGCCTTTATGTCTTCCCCAAACTCGGCGATAATTTCCCGTACACGCCTTTTCTTTTCGTCATTCGTTTTTAGCCCTCCATATCGTGATTACTTTTATTTTGAATTATAAATTCCCCTTCTATGGCTCTATTGTACCATATTTGACACATAAAAGCAACTTTTTCGATCACTTACATAAAAAGACTGACAGTTATTGACGTTAAAACACCCCAATATACCGCTTAAAGAGACGCCCATATCCAGATGAATTTTGCAATAATCGGCAATCTTCATACTGCCCCGCACTGCACCTTTCCGCAGATAGAGCAAAATTTCATCCATAGCCGTCAAACACCGAACAGGCGTATGCCCATACAAGACGCATTTTCCGTTTTGCGGTAAAATGTCTCTATCCTTAAAGCGGCGGTCATAGACGAGCTGCTCGCACGTCGCCTGTGATATGGGCAAAAGCTTTCCGTCCTTTACGGGAACGCCCGCATGAACGCCGATAAAATCATCCGTTTCTATATAGAACGGCAACAAATCAAATCGATCTATTGTTTCCCAATCGAGCAATCTTCCGTCCGTAAAATAACCGCGCAGCTTCTCCAACACCCAATCGTAATTTTCCGTCTGCCGCATCAAAGCGCGATAATACTTCAAAAAATCGTATTCATGATTGCCTGCAATACAATATACGTTCGGCATGGAAAACAAAAGTTTTGCGAGACGAATACTCTCCGGCCCTTTGTCTATGATATCGCCCAGCACATACAGCTTGTCTTTGTCGCTGAATCTGATTTTATCGAGCAGACGGCAAAACAGACCATAATAGCCGTGGATATCTGAAATACAATAATCCATGATTCAATTATACCACGCAAGACAATCAAAAAAACAACACTTTGCCGAAATCTGCGAAAGGCGGCGCACAAACTATGCGCCGCCGCTCTTTATGCCGCCATTTCCCTGCGAAGCTCGGCGATCTCTTCGAATACAAGCGTATCCCGTTCGACGAGCGTCGCCGCGAGTTTTTCGACAAACGCCCAATTCCTGCGAAGAACGTCTTTCGCCTCTTCATAGCAACGGGCAAGCATGGCGCTACGTTCCGCCGTGATACCGTCTTTCTGATTACACGAACTGATACCGTCGTGATTATCATGATGGAACAGCGCAAACCCGCTCGCCGCGTAGTCGACGATGAAACGCTGCAAAATGGCGGAAGCTCGGTTAAGGTCGGAGGCAGCCCCGACATCCGTATGACCGAATTTGAGTTCCACGGCGGCACGGCCCGCAAGCAAAGAAATGACGCGCTCATGCATTTTATTGTAAGAACCGAAGTAATCTTCGCTCTTAAAAATCTGCACAACGCCGCGCGCATCGCTCTTACTCGGCCGAATGGAAATAAGACCAACGCCTTCGGGATCAAACGCAAGCGCCGCCACGGCGTGTCCCGCCTCGTGAAAGGCAACCTCTTCTTTTGCCGCAACAGATATTTCGTTGACGGATTCGTCCGCCTCAAAGATGTTCCGAAGCACCGCCCTTACGATATGCTCGCGTTTGATTTCCGTTTTGTTTTCGTACCCCGCATAGATTCCAGCCTCATTGAGAACGCTCTCCAGTGCGGCGCACGAATTACCGTCCATCAGCCGCGCTACGCCCTCGGCAGTAACATCGTCTGCAACCTTTTTCCCTTTCAGATAATGGCGCACGATCTCAACCGCTTCTCTGCGGTTGGGCGGACAGATCTCGAGAATACGATCGAATCTGCCGGGACGGCGCAATGAATAAGGCAGTACACGCACGTCATTAGCGGTGGCAACGACGAAAACATCGGCGCCTTTCACTTCATCGATACCGGACTGTACGGCAATAAGTTCTTCCGGATTGCGCGAATCGCTGTCAGATGCGAACTTATCGAGATCATCGAGAAAGATGACGGAAGGCGCATTCTCTTTAGCTTCCTGAAAGGTTTTGGAAATGCTTTCCACAAACTCTTCGATGGCTTTGTCCTTGCGGAGAATGTAGCGTTTTCTGCCATTATCCATCTCATCGAGGAGAGCCGTTGCCATCAAGGTTTTACCTACACCCGGCACACCGTACAGCAAAATACCGCGCGGAAGTTTTACGCCCAAAGTCGCATATTTTGCCGAATTTTTCGCCATGTCGCACAGCTGATACAGTTCTTCCTTCTCTTTTTCATAGCCGATTACTTTGTCGAATGCACTCATAATAAACCTCTCTTTCGTTGATTTTCGAGTACATTATACGACATCTTATGTCCGTTTTTCGGGACATGACATGCATATGTTATAAAAATTCGCTTTGATATTCCCGACTTGGAAGAGTGTACATAAAGATATGTGACAGTCATATATGCAAGGTACAGCAGCGATAGGCAAACAGAACAATCTATTGAGGGTCAGGTCCGAGTTTGTAACGATTATGCGGAACGGAACGACATTCTTATTGTAAATTCTTATATCGACAGAGCCACAACCGGCACAAACGATAACCGTACAGAATTTCAAAGAATGTTGCGAGACAGCAATAATCATTCTTGGGACTACGTTCTGGTGTACAAATTAGATCGATTCAGCCGTAACAAGTATGAAATGGCGATGCACAAAAAGACCTTGAAAGACAATGGCGTGAAACTCATATCCTGCATGGAGAATATACCGGACACACCCGAAGGAATTATTCTTGAAAGCCTCCTGGAAGGGTAGAATAACAAAAATGGACAGTCTAAAAAAATACAATAAGCAGTCTGAATTTAACGAAAAACGACCTCTGAACTTCAGGGGCCGTTTGTTTTTTATGAAGTATATACAAGAACAAAAAACCTAAACAATCATACCTTTAATATAACGTTTAATTAGTAGGTGTTGTCTTTACCAATTTTTTCATATAATTGTAGGCAATTGTTTCTATATCATCTGCAGAAAGCGTATCAAGGATAGAAACAGCGCCGTAATGGTTGATATATGAATCGCAACACGCTCTAAAGATGGTAGTACACTTGTTTCCGTTTTCTTCTTGCATGGTTTTAAGAGCCGATAACAAGCCTTTAACAACAGTTCGATTCATACTAAAAGATTGATCAAATAAATCCTTTTGTATCTGCTGAGCCGAAAACAAAGTTTCTGTTAAATGCCAAGGATTTGTAGAAACTCGAGTTTCATCATATGTTAAATAACCGGACCACCATAAGCGCGAAATAGCATTGTAATATAACAGAGATGCACGGCCTTCCGTCGCAAAAAATCTTTGATCCAATCTAACCGTTCCGTCATCTTTTTTCCAACGATTTAAGACATATTCCTTAAACGATATATGGCACAATGCTGACCATAATAAAGGATCCGATGCCTGAAGTGGCGTTATTTTATCTTTATAGTCGGAATATAAAAGTTTGATATTTAATAAATCGTCATTGTTTTTACTTCCAACATCCTCGCCCGAACAACTTAACTGTAAATTAGAAACGACAATGGAGGAGGTTTTATAAAATTCGTCTAACCCGACTTTTGCGAAATACTCACTCAACCACGGATCGTCGCGATAATAATTGTCTTTATTTGCGTCCAAGTCTTTTTTTAACAATTTATAAGCATCTTTAGTGAAATATATTAAATTCAAAGTACATCATCCTCCTGCCTAATCGTCGACCACTCAGTCATTTTCTGCATAAGATTGTTTAAGGAATCCGCTGCAACATTCCCTAGAATTTTATTAGCCAATTCATAATCCGAGTTTGTACAATTAGCTAAATCGTCGATGCCAAAATTGTTTAACGCTTTCAGAATCGAATCAGCCCACACAGTACCTTTATAAAGGATTTCATAATCCCCCTCTTCAAGGTTTTCGATCAAATATTCTTCCATTCTTAATTTAGCAATCGCTTCCGTAATAGCCGGCAAAATCAATGAAGACTGTAAGAAACGTTCAATACCGTTTTTAAGATACTTTTTTGTCCGCAACTTTGCATAATTTGTATATTCTGTTTCTGGTAAAGTAATAACAATGTAATCGGTTAATTTCGGATTTTCCTCTTTGACGGTAGCGTAATTTACCTTTATTTCATTTATATCGGGATCTACCGCCACAAGAACGACTCCCGCCATATCTTTTTCCAATAACGTGTCTAACTTTATCTTTATTCCGGGCTCATTCGCCATTACATAACCCTTACTCAGGTGAAATTGTTGTGAGCCAAAATAACGTTGGTTAAATTCGGATAAAGCATATGTACCATAATCACCGTTAGAGACGATCATGGCTTGCAAATCAAGCACATCCACAACGAGATTTTTAGGAATATCAACGATAGTGGCTGAATCTAATTTTAAGGCAAATATTTCTCTAAAAGATGTTCGAAAACAAGTTACTCTTAGAACAATTTGGGCGAACCCTTCTTTTATCATTTTAACAATGCCATCGCACTGTAAGTCGCACTTAATCTCAAATGTCAAAGAATTTCCGTTATCGCTATGTGATACCACTTCAATGGCAAACGCACACTCTTGAAAGTCGTTGGTATACTCGTTTAATACGGGATGAGGATATTCAATCGCTTTGTTTCTCATTGGTTACCTCCATAGTAAAAACCGGAACTAATGCCATAATCTCGCTATTTTCGAATTCTATAAATAAAGTATTATCTCCTTGATGTAAAGAAATAGGCCCGATTTTTTGTGAATTCACTTCAATCCTAGGTATGTTTTCTAATTTCACGTTTTTTACAACAACAGGATCGTTTTTATCATCATCGCGCCCCGCATAAAACTGTAAAAATACACGTGAATAGTCTTGTGGCGAGTTCACGTAAAATTGATATTTATTGGCAGCCTTATAGAAAATTCTTTGTTCGATAATTTTTGGAGAAATAATTTTTACCTTTCCGGTTCCCGAAATAACGCCTTTATTCTCTCCTTTTTTTGGCTCGACAACCGGAATTTGAACTGGTTTTTTCTTCTTTCTTTTTTTCCTTCCTGTTTTTATGCCTGATTTAGGAGTCTTCGCCCCTTCTCCGCTTTCAGCCGTTTCATACTGACGGTTATACATAACCCTACCGTCATATGTGGAAATTTCATTGATTTTTATATCCGTTTTTAATCCGTCATTACCTTCGTGTGAACCGCTTTCGTCTGTTGAATCCGGCAGATAATTACCGATTCCGGCATCCATTTTATCCGTTATATCGGCTTTTTCAAATTCATCCAAGATACGTTGAATTTCTTTTCCTATTTTCCGTAAATCTCTTGCTGCTCTGTTTTTTAACGGAGCGTTGTCCGTTATGTTTTTAGCTTTCCATTCTGTATGCTGCGGAGGTTCTGCTTCGCGTAGAGTTTTACTTAATCCCATTTCTCCAACATCGTTAACTATAATTACTACGGAAAAATGGGGCAATACATCAACGGTAGTGGTATTGATCAACATTCCCGTTGATCTAAAACGCGATAACGATTGAGCATAGGCATCTTCATATTTTACATAAATACTCAAATCATCTTTTTCTTCTATTGTAACTTTTATAGGATCAACCTTGGTTAAAGTTTCATATACCTGGCGAGTATATTTCAGCTGAGGTTCATCAGAAAAATCTTTGAACAACAGACTTTCCACATTGGATTTCGATATAATATAAGTAATCTTCGGAGACTTTATTTCCACCTCAAGCTTACTGTTTAGAATCGCTAATACAAAATTTTTTATGATTGCAATTGCAATATTTCTTTCCCAATCTTCGTATTCGTTTGTCTTAAAACCAAAAACAGCTACATCCGTGCCTATTTTGTTTCTATTAAAGATATCAAGTTGTGACAAGCCACATCTTGAACGGCTCAGCTTTGGGCGACGGAATGGACTGTACAAGCCGCAATACGCCTTTCGTGTCGAGCACGTCGGTTTTGTAATATTTTCCGTCGGATGCTTGCAATTTCAGTCCGTGACAATTTGTCACGACCTCGCTGCCCTCGGCTTTTAACCGCTGTTTAAGTTTACGCCAATATGCTCCGGGATCTTTTGATGCAGAATCCGATAGAACATTGCACACGTCCACGACGGAAAAATACCATTCTTCCGCCTCGGCATCCCATACCGTGCGGACCTGCTTATTTTTGAATACTTTTATTTTGTTTTCCATAACATCGCCCTCTTTTGCACTTTCAAGACCATTATACCACAAATAAGAGAAATATGCAGTGATTCCGAGGTACGCTTTGAGTTTCTTGTATTTTCAATCTTTCTTTTTCCGCCTTGGATTGAACGTGTCGAGTATGCTTTGCATAACAGTCGCCTTGCTTTCCGTAAGCGTCGGTAACAGTTCTTCCAGCAACTCGACTTGTTGATCCGTCAAATACTTCATATCCGGCTTATACCAATCTTCCACTCCTATTCCGCCGCCGCAACCTCGGGTAGTTATTACCGGATATTCCGTTATTAACCATACAACGTCCCGTTCGATCGTACGCAAACTTACTCCGAACCCGGCGGCGAAATTTTCTCTTGTTTCATGACGACGAACGCATAGTCTTTCGAGTAACATTTTGCGTCTTTCATTCGCCGTCAATCGCCTTTTGCCTCCCTTTGTGTTTCTTTGATGTAACTATATAAAACAAACTCGACAAAAGTTGCCGAGTTCGTTAAAAATTCTTTTTCGTAAAAATCTTATCCTTTTATCCACCGTATTTCCATGGGCGCAAGCGTAACCGTCCGCTTGTTGCCGTGTATATCATAAAAATCGGTTGTTTGCGTGTCCTTGCCGTTATTGACGAGCGCATATTTGCCGCTCGCTGGATAGTAGTTGCATTCCACGTTCACGTTGTCCGCATAGGCGCGATATAGGTCTTTCCCCGCACACCATACGATCGCTTTATAGAGTAGCCGTGAATTTTGGAAAGAATACGGCAAACCCGTTATGTAGAAACTCCTACCTTTTCCGAACGCATTGACCGCCGTTTTCACTTCGCCCACATTGACGCTACGTTTGAATCGGTCGCTTATCGCTATATCCAACACCTCGGTATTCGGCAGTGCGTAGATGTTTTTCTTATCTTCGCCGTAGTCGATCACACCCAGCCCCTCGGTAATCTCGTGCTTGACGGGTTGAATATTATACTTATCTTGCGACAGTGTGTAGCCTATTTCTTCGTCTACGCCGAGTACGTCGGCAAGCTGAAAATATCTGCCGTTTCCCTCTGCGGCCGTCGGCTCGCCCACGCCGATGAAACCGCCGCCGTTGTACACAAACTCCCGTATGCTCGTCTGCAATTTTTCGTCGAGCCATGCTTTGCCGCCACTGAACGCGGTGTACGCGTCGCCCGCGTTGATGAGCACGTCTATATCTTTGGGCACGCCGTTCTTTACGTCGTCGAAAGAGAGAAATGCCACGTCTACGGGCAAGCCGCTAAGCGCTTCCAATATCCCTTGGTACGAATATATCTGTTGGTACCACAGCTCATGCGCCACCATGTGACTCATCCAACTGCGCAGGCTTCCCCACGCATTGAGAATTCCCACCTTGACCGCGCAGTACGGTTTGTTCTCACCCACCGCGTCTACGATGGTGCGGAACTCGTTGCAGATTTCGGTAACGCGATCAACGAATTTCGGGAACTTCGCCGCCAAGGAAAGATACCCGCCGAAACCCATTCTATCCAAGGGTTTTCGCATGAGCGCACGCCGTGCCGTCAGCCAATTTTTATTGAGTTCGTCTACCGCGCCTTGCTCGTTGCCCTCGAAAAAGGTATCTGGAAAAAAGTACGGCAAAAACCGTCCTTCGTGATATTTTACGTGCGGGATCTCCGACAGCATGCGTACCGTTACGCCGCCGCCGACACTGCCGACTACTGCGTCGAGATTCATATCCTTGAAATACTTGCCGTACGGTTCCGCGCCGATCCAGTCGTCGCCCAAGAACATCATCGCTTCTTTACCGTACTCGTGGCAGATATCCACGAGTTCGCGCACCGTTTCAGAAACAAACCTTGCTATAAAGTCTTGCCATTTGCGGAACTTGTCGGTAGGAGAACGGAACGCGTTGTTATAATACCCGTTGTCGATAAAGTCTTCCGCCGTCAATTGTATGCCCGTTGCTTTGGCGAATGCGTCGATGAGCACCGGATTGGCGGTCTGCGCGTACCCAAACCACTCGACGTTCTTTTCCTTGCCTTGCTCGTTGAAGATGAGCGTAAACTGGTACAAAAAGGTGGTAAACCGCACCACGTCGGTGTCGGGGTTACTCTCGCACCATTCCCGCATATTTCTTTTGACGTACTCTTTTGTAGCGGGATATGCGGGATCGTAGGTCAGTTGCTTTTCGCACGTCCAATTGTTGGTAATATAGTTGTACACTTGCACGGGATGCCACGTTACCCGCGCCAAAAACGACACGGTATACGCGTGCATTTTTTTTGCTTTAAGTATCGTTATTTCGTGTTTCTTTTCGTTTACGTTCCACGCCTCTCGCGGCAAACATTCTCCCGTTGTGCGGTCGACCACTTGCCAACGCTCGATATTCGTATAGTCCGGATCGAACTGGTCGCGCAGAAAGCCCGTCATAAACGGTATTTTTACGCTGTTTCCAACCGCAAGCACTCGCTCACTCAGCAAAAATATGCGTTGCGCTTCCTCGGGGTGAAGCCGCGCCCACTCGTTGTCGCCGCGCACGATAAAGTACGTGTTGTACACTTTGCCCAACTCTTTGGCGTTTGCGGGAAGTCTTGTGCCGTCGCAGTCGCGCACCGCGTCCGCACCCCATTTCGCCATGATCTCTTTTGTCCCCTCTACGAAACTTTCGTCCGTCGGGATCGTCACTCTGCCTTTTGATTTCATATACTTTTCCTTTTTTCTTTATTCTGCCGCTCACAACAGCGGTACTATTTTCTTTTTCCAGTACCGCGAGACTATAAGCGCGACACAGCTAAGGCATAACAGCGCACACATCAGTAAAAGTATGACTGCGTTCCAACCGCTACGGTCGGCAAGCGCCCCGAGCAAGAAACTCGTAAGCGTACTGCCTGCGTAGCAAAAGGTATTGAGTATACCGGCAAAGAAGCCGCTACGCCCCACCGTGCGCAGGCGAAATGGGATCGCCGCCGTAATTAGATTATTTACGGCCGCGATGACACACGACACAACGGCAAAAAGCGCCACCGTGCCGAACAGCGTATGCGTATACAGCCACAGAATCAGTGCAATCAAACCGCCGCCGAGCGCAAAAAATATCCCGATCAGCAGTACGTCGTTGGGGATCTTCTTGTACGCAAGTTTGGCTAAATACGCGCCGAAAATCGACACAAGCGGCAGCAACAGTGTTAAAATAATCGAGTAGTGCGACTCGATATGATACACTTCGAACAGTAAGTTGGGCGTCCAAGTATTGATGCCGTCTTTGACAAACCCGTTTGCTACGGCAAACGCGCATACCAAACACAGCGACACGATAACCGGCGCGGAAATGCGCTTGCTCTCTGCGGGTTGTACCGTTTTTTTAATCTCTAACTTCGGCATTTTTTTTGCACGTGGCCGACGCCCAATAGCCACGCGATACTTGCGACAACGAGTACGTCCGCCGCTATGTAAAACGTAATCCGCCATGAAAAGAACGCCACGTTCAGCGCACTCAACCCATAGGCGATAAACGTTCCCGCCGCCGTCGTGGTACTCATGACGATAATGCTTTTGCCTATGTCTTTCTCGTTTAGGTACTCGGCTTGCAATTTCACCAAACTGCTCCACAGCACCGACTGCACGACGCCGTTTAGTAGCCACAGCCATTTCATTGCCGACACGGACGAACAGAACGGCATGCACAAGTTGGCAATCGATGCAAGCACGAGTGAACCGAAAATGAACAGTCGCGAATTGTATTTATGACACAGCAAACCGTTAATTAGCTGTCCCGCGCCGTAGGCGAAAAAGAAGAAACTCGACACAAGTCCAGCCGCAGGCTTTGCGGCGTTCGTTTCTTCTATGATCGCCACCATGCTTGCGGCGTAGTTCATGCGCCCCACGTTGCCTGCCGTGTACGCGAGCCAACTGAGAAACAATAACAAAATTACACATTTGCGCGAATATACTTTTTGCGGCAGTTCAGGTTGTTCGTCCGCAATCGGGGCGCTTGATTCTTCGTTTTCCATGTTTGTTAAAACTCGATGGTCAATCCGTCGTACGCCACAATAACGCCCTTGTCCTTTACCGCTTCTGCAAGCTCGTCGTGCGTCTGTCCGCCGTTGTGTGAAAAATGATTGAGAACAAAAACCGTATTGTCATCGGCGACCCCTTCTTGCTTCATGCGGTCTATGGTCATACGACCTGTCCGATAACTCATGTGCCCGTGCACCCACTCGCTTGTAAGTCCAAAACAACCCGTGCAGTCGAGCGACACGAAATCAAGCCGACCGAAAGAACGCAAGCCGTTCCACACGCTTTCCGAGAACATACCCGTGTCGTGTGCATACAGTATACGCTTGCCCTCGCCCTCGATCGCATAGATGACGGGCGAAGTGTCTTGCGCGTGGTCGGCTGGTAGCGGCAATGCTTTATACTTTCCGCCGCACACCGTGAACGGCTTGAAAGGTTCGACGAGCGACAGCTCGAGCCGCGAGCCGATATGCTCGCGCTCGGCTACTTCTTTTAGTTGGCGCAGTCCGCTCTCCCCGCAGTGAAAGTGCAGTTTGCTTGTGCCGTGCGCATAGTCCTTTGCGAGCATGGCAACATCTTTCGGGTACAAGTGGTCGGAATGCGAGTGCGTGACGATACAGTCGGTGATCTTATTCCAATCCAAGCCGTACTTTTGGCTGTGCCACACCGTGTCGGCGGGAAAGTCGATCAGCAAATCGTCATTTACTAACGCTTGCGAGCGCGAACGCAAATTCTTACCGCCCGCACGCATAGACTTACGACACACTTCGCAGTCGCAAAACAAACTCGGCACGCCCTCGTACGCCGCCGTTCCCAAATACTTCAATCGCATATCTTTTCTCCTTATTGCCTTTCCGTGCAGTTTACTCGATTGCCGCTTTTTCGGTGTTCGCCTTGCGGATTTTTTCGTACTGCGCACCGTCGAACTTGGGACTGCGGTCGTAAAAATACAGCCCGTTCTGCTCTTGCTCGACGTCGGTCAGTTGCGTGTAACAGAACCCGCTCGTCCGTTTCGACGCCAGTATCGCGTGTACGAGCGCGGCGTATCGGTCGGTAAATTCGTCGATCGATGCGGGTGCGTTCCCGTATCCCCAAGCCGCGTCGTCTTTCTTCTCGCCGCTCCAACGTATGCCGCCGAACTCGCTGACCATGTACGGGCTTGTGCCGTCGTAGCGCTGCCGGTCGGGATAGGTAACATAGTATTGCCCCTTATCGTGCGCTTGCAACCGCTTATACAGCGCGTTGCCGTCCTGATCGTAATCGTGCACGTCGAAAATATCGGTTTTATCGGTGTGGAAGTTGCCGCTCGTGTCGATAACCGGCCGTGTGCCGTCGACTGCTTTGGTCGCATGGTAAACAATCGAAATATTGCTGTCTATCTGCTTGCGCCCGCCGAAATTCCAAGTTTCGTTGTGCGGACACCAACCGATGATGCACGGGTGGTTGTAATCGCGCTCGACGCTTTCCAGCCACTGCGGTAACATTTCGTGTAGCGCCAAAGGACTGCTTATATCCATGCCCCAGTCGCCGAACTCGCCCCAAACGAGATACCCCAGTCTGTCGGCGTGGTATAGGTACCGCTCCTCGAAAACCTTTTGGTGCAACCGTGCCCCGTTAAAACCGAGCGCCATGGACAGCTCTATATCCTTTTTCAGCGCCGCGTCGCTCGGCGCGGTGTAGATGCCGTCGGGATAAAAACCTTGATCGAGGATAAGCCGTTGGAACACGCTCTTGCCGTTGAGTAAAACTTTGTAGCCGTCGACGTCGATTCTGCGTATCCCGAAATAACTCTCGACCGTATCCGTCGGCTTTCCGTCCAGCAAAAGCGTGTACGCGACGTCGTAGAGGTTAGGTTGACCGACGTTCCAAAGTTTGGGATTCGGCACTTGCAAAATACAGTTCGACGTAACGCCGCCGAGTACAAACCGATTTTCGCACACAAATTTTCCTGCAAACGAAACCTTGACTTCGAGTACGGCACCTTTAACGTACCGATTGAGTGTCGGAGTCAACACCACCGTGCCGCCGAGGTCGGTCGCCGTTATTTTGACTGTTTGCAGATAGGTTTCCGGTACCAATTCCAACCACACCGTTTGCCAAATGCCGGTTGTGCGCGTGTAGTCGCAGTCGTGCGAATGATACTTGCGCGACTGCTTACCGACCGATTGCATATTTGTCCGTGGCTCGTCGAGCGCGTGCACGACGATTCGGTTGTCGCCCGCGGTAAGAAAGTCGGTAATATCGAACGAAAACGACGTGTAGCCGCCGATATGCCTACCGACTTCTTTGCCGCCTACGTACACCGTCGTGCGGTAATCGCACGCGCCGATGTGTAGCAAAACCCGCTTACCGATAAGTTGCGTCTTTTGTACGGCTACGTTTTTGGCATACCACACCGACGCCATAAAGTCGGTGTTATGTACGCCCGAAAGAATGCTTTCGGGACAGAACGGCACGGTAATCTTGCCGTCGAATTTGTCCCATAAGTACACCTTTCTGTCAACGCCCGACGCGCCGACGTCGTTATAAAACTCCCATTCACCGTTTAAGTTTTGCCACGTTTCCCGCTCGAAACTCGGACGCGGATATTCCTGTCGCGGTTGCATTTATTTCTCTCTCCCATTTTATATTTGCGTTTATTATACTACTAAACTTTTTTCAAATCTACCTTTTCAGTTCCAAAAACACGGCTTGTTTTGCCGCGGGAAATTGTACCGTAAGCGCGGTATCCGACAGCCGAACGCTTGCTTTGCTATCGAGCGGATAAGCAATTTTCACCGCTTTTACCGCCTCTCGCATCGGCACGGTCACGGTATCGGTTTTCAGGCCCCATACCGCCAAGTAGACCGTGTCGCGCGTTTGCAACCCCGCCGCAACGTTGCCGAAGCCGAACTGCGCAAACCCGCACGGAAAGTACGGTACCGCTTCGCGCTTGATCGCCGACAAGCGGTTGTAATATGCCACGCCCTCGCGCACGAGCGCGAACTGCGTGTCGGTCAGTAAGTCCAAGCGACTGGCTAAGTGCATACGCCCCAAAAAGCAGTTGATCATATTGAGCGCGACTTGTTCGTCGGTAATTTTTTCCCGCACCAACGCTTTGTCTTCCGTCCACAGACCCACGGGATAGCTCCACACCGCCGCTTGCTCGGGCAGTACCGTGGACAGGATATTGCCGACGATATACGGGTACTTGCAGTAATCGGTTTGATCGGACGTAGACGCTATCGAAAAATGCGACAGCGTTTTGTAATCGAGCCGCATGCCGCCCGATGCGCACGCTTCGAACAGCACTTCAGGAAATGCATTTTTCACATCGTCTACCCACGATAAAAACGCGTTCGCCGCCGATTCCAACCCGTCGCCGATCCCGTCGCCGTCGCAACCTATTCCCAAATCCTGATTACAGTCGAACTTGATATACTCCGCGCCGTAATCCTCGACCATGCGACGAATCGTTTCCGTCATGTACGCGCGCACTTTGCCGTTGCGATAATCGAGAAAGTGCCGATCGCCGACCGTAATTTTACGCCCGAACCGCCCTAAAAAGCAGTCATCGTCATAAAAGTCAAGCATTTCTTTGCAGTTTACGCCCACGATTTCCGGCTCGATCCACAGTCCAGCTTTTAAGCCCAGACTGCGGATGTAATCGGTCGTTGCTCTCACGCCGTGGGGAAATCGCGCATGGCTTTCGCGCCACTGACCCACGTATGGGTATATTTTGTCCCCGGGTTCTTCATTATGCCACCCGCAGTCGATAACATAGTATTGTACACCCGTCTCCGCGACTTTTTTCGCCAAACGCCGCGTCCGCTCTTCGTTCGGGCTGTCGGCCGAACACCACATATATTCGTTGAAGATTGCGGGTAAGTTTCCGTCCGCCGCGCATTTGCCCGCGATATGACGGCGGTATACCGTCATTTGCCCGATCGCCTCTCCTGCGGACTTGCCGAACGCCAACGCTACGCACACCGTTTTGTACGTTTCGTTCGGTTTAAGTCGCTTATACCATCCGCAGTACTGCAAACTCGCACTGCCGAGCCACAGATAGTATTGCGCGCGCAAATCGGAAATTTCGTAGTACCACGACGAATTACTTTCGATTTGGAACATGGTGCACTCTCGTTCCTCGACGTCCTCGATGATGCCTTGCGGCAGTTCCTCGTTGGTGGTTTGACTTCCCGTATTGGCAAACGCAATCCGCTTGGAACTTTCCTCTCTGCCGTGGAACAGCCCCAGCTCGCGAAACGAAAACCGCCGCGGCTGACACTCGGCAAAATGCGTTTGCGTAAACCGCGTAAAGTGCAGATTGTCCGCCCCGTGAATATCTTTTTTACCGATCCCTTTCACTGTAAAAGCCGACGCTTCTTCGAACACAATTTCGTCCTTCGTCGTATTCGTCACTTCGGTATACACACGCACGGCGTTCGTGTCGGCAAACTTCTCAAATACCGTTTTCACCTCGACGAGCGGCGAATTTTGCACGATTTCTAGCGTATCGCCTTTAACCGTATGCGACGCATACGTCAGTCGGTCGCACTCCGAAGAATGTGCCGCGCGTCTGCCTAAATGCGTGCGCTTATTTTCGCCCGCTATGTGCACGCCGACAAAGCCGCACCCGTCTTTATGTCCGAGATACCCGCATTTGTACAACAGAATCTTGCCGTTCTCTATCCCGAACCGCAACACTCCGAACTCTATCGTTTCCATTCTCTGAATATTCTCCTTCGTTTGCAACCGAAGAAAAAAGCCGAAAGGAAAATTGCTTATATGTCCCTCGGCTTTTTTGCGGTTGCTACAACTTATGCATCGTTCTCTGTCGTAAAATCGGTACCTTGCGGGTAGTATTTTTCGATATCGGTCTTATACGTTTCCGTCATGACAGATTCGGATACCGGCAACTTATCGTTGCCGAAGAACGTAATGTTGCCGTCGCCGAACGCCTCGGTATTCACGGCGGTGCGGTCGGCTTCCCAACCGTAGAACGCATGTACGTTCGTTTCTACCGGTGTTGCGTTGTTTTTCTTTCTGTAAATAGGGCAATTGTCATTGCTTGCCCCGGCTTGCATATTGATGCAAATGAGGTTGTCGATCTTTACGCCATTCGTACGGACTTCGCCGATTGCCATGCCGCCTTTGGGATAATTCGTGCCGCATGATTGGATAACTACCAAACAGTTTTTAATTATCGACTGCATATCGTTCGATATCTGCGATATCAGCATAGACGGCGGGTTGCTCCATTCACCAGTCTCGGTACTTCCGTCGGGCATTATTCCGTACACGGCGACGTTTTCCAACGTGCTCGCTTCGAAATTCGAACTTATTATACCGCCGCGCAAGTTGTCGTTATTTAGCTGCCAAGTTGCATCAATAAACGTAACATTCTTAATGACCGAGTTATAAACGGTCGGAAACAAGCCGTTCTTGTCGGTCGTAAATCCTTTTATCACGTGATTTCTGCCGTCGAATACGCCTCCTGCAAAGCACCCCTTCTGCCCAGAAGGTGCATTCGTGCCGTCAGCCCATTCTTGCTTCGTACCATAAAGATCGGCGGTAGAATCACACGCAATATCGGTAGCAAGAATAATATAACCCGTTTTTGCATCATCTATTTGCCTATTGTTATACAAAATGCCGCTAGCGGCGCGCAATTTATTCGGCAATTCTGTTTTTTTGAAGGAATCCAAATTGCTGCTCTTGATAATTATATCCGCGAAAACCACGTCCGCATCTATTACATACACCGCCGCGCTCGTTTCCAACGTCGCCGATAACTTCTTTTCGCCGTACATAGCGTTCGTATCAGTATAAGCCGCCTTTTTTACGGTGAGTTTTCCGTCGGAGTACTGCACATTTTGCAAATCCACCACGATTCCACCCAACGTTAACGATTTAACCGTTACGTTTTCGCCGAAAATTTTACCCTCCAAATTCAAATAGAAGCCGGTTGCAGCGACGTCGCTCAAATCGACGTCGATCGTGTCGCTGTTGTTGCGTTGCGTGCTGTCCGCAACCACTTTCACCGTTTCGAGTTTCATCGCCACGCTGACCGTATGGGTCTGCGTTTTGGTCGGGTCGTAGGCGTTCGTCACAGTGACGGTCACGTTTTGCTTCGCGGCATCCGTTTGGGCGGGCGTAACGGTAAAGTCGACCGCCGACGTAAAGTTCGCCGTACCGCCATTCACGCTAACGATGCTTGCGGCATTTTTGAGTTTGTAGGTCAGCGTGTCCTTCGCGGTCGCTTCGTCATTCGGGTGGCATTCAAGCAAGTTGTTATCCTGTACGCCCGGGTTTGCCGCAAACTTTTTCGGATACGGCAAGCCGTTTTGCAACGTCCAAAAATCGGTATCCCAATCGACAAAAGTAAGCCCGGAATTTTTAAGCGCCGTAAACGAATCGTAAACATGATAGCCTACGTTATCCGGCGTTCCGTTTATGACATCTGTACCGAACGGCGTTGCGGCGCTGACCGACACGACATTTTCGAACATATTTTTGCCGAACGCCCCGCCGCCGATCGCCGTCGCTTTATCGGTCTCCGCAGCTACGGGCGACACGAACAGTACGTTTTTAATTGTGGGCACATTTTTTGCAATATCGGTTGTATCGGCAGATCCGTATAAGAACCCCGAATAACGCGTCGGATTGTTGTTGTTCTTAGCGCCCTCTTTTTGCGACGTAGCTTGCACGTAGACGTTTTCTATCGTGCCCGCACCCGTCGCCACCAAAAACGACGTCATTCTGCCGATTTCGGCATCGGTGAACGAAACGTTTTTAATTACGCCGTCTTTATTTAGCAGCGAAATAAATCCCGCTTCGCCCGCCTCGATTTTCATACCCGCAATGTTGTACCCTCTGCCGTCGAACACGCCGCGGAATCCATACTTCGCCTCGCGCCATTCGTTCCAGTTACCGCCGCCGCCCGAGCCGACAAACTCGAAGAACACCGTACCGCTCGGAACAGACTCTTGCGACGTCCATTCCCCTGTCTCTATGATTCCGCTTGTAATAAACGGTTTGTATACGCCATCAAACGGAATATCGTTTCCGAGCACGAAATAGCCGTCCCACAGACCGCGCGCGGGGCATCCGCTATTTTTATCGTGCGTCGTATGCGTACACTCAATGCCATTAGCCGTTCCCGGTGTAATAACGGCGTTCGGATTCTCTGCCTTCTCCGCCGCCACGTGCGCCAACGCACCGAACGTTTGCAACTCAGTCGCATTCGTGATCTTCTTGGTATATACAAACGCGTCGAACACGTAATCGGCTTTGTCGGTAGCGAGTACGAGTTCCGTTTCACCTAAATGCTTGGCGGCATACGGAAGGTTATCTTTGACGACCGTGACGGTAAGGTTGTCGCCGTTCAACGTCGTTGTGCCGTTCGCTTTCAAAAGGTCATCGGTCGTAAACGCATTTTTCGTCAGTTTCAAACTTTCCACCGTCTCGTCGGTCAGTTTGACGGTTTCGGTGAACGAAAACGTTATCGCTTTCCCGCTTGCCATATCGCTCGCTTCGCGTTCGAGTTCGATAGGCTCGGCATTGTCGATTTCCACGCGCGGTCGATACGTCTCCACGGCAAACTCCATCTCCACGCCGTCGTACACGCCTTTTACCACGGTAGAGCCTTCTTTAAGCGCGGTAAGAGTTCCGTTTACAAACGACACGATTTGCGAGCTATCGGAATATGCGTCGGCATCGCCGTCTTTATAGGAAAACGTTACGTCGGAAAACGCTTTCGGAGTTTCACCGTCGGTGACGGTAAATCCCGTGGCAACCGTGTTTTTGTGCGTTTCACCCACCGTTTTCATCGCAATACGCGCTTTCCAAACGCCGGAAGCCGCGTCCGGCTTAAAGTACGAAGCGTCATTAGCGCCGTTCACTTCGGTAAAATCGAATCTTACTTGGGTATTGCGCACCGTGATTGCGAGATTGCTCGAGATGGTCGTTCCCTTTATCACCGCCGAAAGCACGTATTGCGTCGTGCCGACATTGAGCCCGCGAAACTTGGTACTCGCTTTGTTCGCTTCCGCCGGTTCCGCAACGTCGTCGTCGGCGTTTTGGGCGAGTTGCCACAAGTACGTAACGAACTCGTCGTCGACTTTATACTTGTTGCCGCGCCACACCTGTGCCGAAACGGTCAGCTCGTCGTTCTTGCCGATCACTACGCTTTCTTCGGTATCGAGCACATACGCAGTACCCGAATCGACAACGGTCACGGCGCATTCGGCGCTTTTTCCTCCTACGGACGCGGTAACGGTCGCTTTGCCCGTGCCGATAGCCGTCAAATTGCCGCCGACGACGCGCACTACATCGCTATCGGAACTGTTCCAAACGACGGCATCGGTCGAGTTTTCGACAGTCACGGTAAGTACACATTTCTCGAACAAGTCGAGTGTAACGCTCTCCTCGTCGAGCGCAACGCTCACCTCGGACGGCGGCGAAGGCGGCTGCTTCTCGCCACACCCCGCAGCACTTACGCCGATAACCAAGCACAGCGCAAGCATAGCACAAATTAAAATTTTCCTCTTCATAATTATATTTTCCTCCCGAAAATTTCTTTTATTGACAATTTCATTATACCGGCAAGCCCCATTGCAAAAAGACTTCGTTATTGAACATGCCGTGTTCGCGCACGTGTGTAATATTCAGTTCGTAACAGTCTTGTTGAAACTGCTTGCGCATCTCTTGCAACCGTGCGCGGGAATACAGACCGCTGTGCAGTTCGAGCAGAGCGTAACGCGGGAACATACTTTCGAGTTTGACGTGCTTTTTAAGCGTTGCGTACAGCTCGGGATCGGCGGTTTTGTACCGTTCGATCGCCGCATAAGCACGGTCGATACAGTCCAAATAACTTTCAAGCAACTGTTTCGGCCAATACACGCTATTGTTGATAGGCTCGTAAATCGTGCCGGTAAGGTCCTCGTACGCATTTTCGATATAAGTATACCGAGCGCGTATGCCGTCGTACAGCTCGCGCATGGGCGTTGCCGCGTCACGGAAATAGGCGTTAAAGAATCGATTGGTTGCGGCGGCGTAGTCGGCGTTTACGTCGAACTCTCCCACCGAAGCCAAATATGTTTTGAACGTACTGAAATGCGTAACGCCTTTGCCTTGATCTTGCTGTCCTTGATGAAAGAGGTACACGCCGTTGTTTTGTTTGACGTAACGGTACAACTCGAATGCCGAATCATAGGTATTGAGCGGATACATATAGTGACTGAAATTGGTTTGATACAACCAAAAGTGCATATTTTTCGTCAGTTTCGTCCAAGCCCGAATACGTTCGTTGATTTCGGCATTGTCCTCGTGGTAGAAATCGACGGTGTATTTCGCATCGAGCGCCGCCAAAATAATGCCTACGTTATCGCGACAGACGACCGAGCTGTCGATCGGTTCCCACTCGCCCGCCGCGTTCTTCTTTGCGGGCGGCTTTTCCGACTCGTGATAGGCGAACATATAGATATGCAGTTCGCGTCCTTCGGGGAACGTTTCTTCGATCCAAGCCTGCATTTTTTCGTCGAGCTTGTTGAGAAACTGCACCATAACGCCCGAAATCGAGCCGTACTTTTCGACCGACGCTTCGCACGTGTCGCACCTGCACCGCGTACGTTCGTCCATTTGCGTAAACTGTATATTGATAAGATCGGGATTTTGGAGAACGACGGGTTTCATGGCTGGCGCTACGGCGTCAACCATAGCGTCTAAGTCCTCGCCGTGCGCCGTATAGCACAGCTGTTTCCCGTCGTCCGAGTACCAATTTTTATGATCTGTCATAAACTGTTCGGGCGGTAGGTACTTAAAAGCGTTGTGGACCCAGCCGCCGTCGATACTCATGTAAATGTCGTCCGAGCTCAAAAAGCCCATCGCATATTTGGTATCGTTGGAAAATCCGTAAATTCCCTGACGAAAATCGAAATCGGGGCGTTCGATAATCTCCATATCGGGAAGCGTTGCGCCGTCTTTACCGTATACAACGGTATCCTCGGAAAAAATCTCGAATCCGAGCACGGCTTTCAAGAAAGCGATCGCGCCGTTTTGATAGCCGAACGCACCACCTGGCATGATAAACGCGCTGTTGCCCGCCGTTTTGATATAATAGCCTGAAATGCCGAGCGCGTCTTCCGGCATCGAAAGTTGCGCTTGTGCGAACAAGGTTTCGTCGCCGAGCACAATCAGTTTGGCATCGGACGTATACGTTCCGCTTTTCGCGACGGCAAGATCCGCGCCCGTGGCATCGTGTATACGCATCTGCAAAAACCTCGCCGCGCGGTCGGCGCGATTGCCGTCGGCTATAATCGTATAGTCGGACAAGCCGTTGCGAACAAATGGACGGTCGGAATCGGTCACGGTGACTTTATGCAAAGTATTGCTTATATAATGCGGATCGTTTTCGGTAACCGTTTGCTTAGGCGTTTCATCGCCTTCGGTCGTAGGCTTTTCGGCGCACGAAAAGCAACATAACGTCAAAATCAAACTCAAACACACCGATATCCATTTGCATTTTCTCATAGTCGTTCCTCCCTATTGCGTCACCGTATACGTTACGGTTTGCACAGCACAGTTGCCTGCGGCGTCGGTTGCCGTAATTACGAACGCATACACGCCCTCTCTAGTCGCGCGGATCGAGTCTGCCCCATTTGACAGATATACGAGTGCGCCGCTCGGCGTTTTGACGAACACGCAGACGGTCAGTTCCTCTTTTGCCGTCACGTTGTCGCTTACGTCGAATGACGAGATTGCCAACACGTCGCCCATTTTTGCCGTACGCGCCGTTTCGCCGCGGCACTCGATTATGGGCGCGACGGTATCAAGCACCGTTATAGTATACGGCAGTCGGGTAGTCATGCCGAGATCGGTATCCGCCGCAGTATACGCCACACGGTACTGTCCGTATCGATCGAGCTTGACGGTGTACTCTTTTTCGGGGTCTACACCCGAAAGCAATATTCCGTCGATATCGTGTATCGGTTGATTGTCGGGGCCGAAAACGGTAACGGCAAAATCAACGGTCGGGGTAAGCGTGTCGCCCGCGTGCGCCCGCGGAAGCGTAATGACGGACCCGATGTCCGCCGTGCCGCCGCACGTATCGAGAACGGCAATTCGCGGCGCGATACGGTCGGTTCCCGCACTGTTCATGCGGTGTCCGCCGATTTCCGCAAGTGTGTAGCTCGCTCCTTCCGTCGCGTTTTCAAAATAAACGGAAAGTTTTATTTTTCCCGAATCGAACTCGTCGAACGCCGGTATTTCGAACGGAAGCACGTCGCCGACGCCTATCTTGCCGCCCGTATAGCGCAAGACGATTTCGCCGCCGATTTTAAGTCCCGTATCGAACGTTAGCTTTTTCTCGCCGACGATTACGTCCACGGCGTTTCCGTTGTGTACAAGGCGTGTTACGATTTTTTCGGCGGGGTTTACGCTGTCGGCGAACTCGATGCGCAATGCGTCATACTCGCAAGCGCCCGCAATCCCGCGCAACGTTATATTGCAGTTTTCGGCAAGCAAGCGGTTGGCAAACGTCCACCCGCCGTCGCTTGCGGTCGCCGTTACGGTGATGCCTTCGAAGTCGGCAACGGCTGCGACGCCGTCGGAAACGATATAGTTTTCAAGCTTTAGGCTCGATTGCCCGTCATTGTCGACTTTGGGTAAAATGCACGGAACTTTCATAGTTCTGATCGCCCCATCGCAAGAATACGTCAACGTGACCGTATCGCCGCTGTTTTTCACGGAGAAAGTAACCGCAGCGTTCGCGGCGACGGCACGCGTTCCGTTCGCATCGGTCACAATGAGTCGGGCTCTCTTTTGCGTCGGAGTGGACGAGCGGTAATCGGTAGCGTAATAGGCGGGGAATTTGTACGCATATCCCGCAATCAAGCAGTGCGGAACGTCGGGTTCGTCGATAAATATCGGTTCGCCCGCCGTCACTTCGACGGTATACGAGCTTTCCGCCGTGCGTCCGACATAGTCGGTAGCCGTGGCGCGGACCGTGTATACGCCGACTTTATGCGGCCTGAAGAATCCGTCCGTTACGGGATATACGGTATCGCCGCATGCGGCGGTAACCGTAACGGTAAGGTCGCCGCTTCCGCCGCTCGCAGTCGGTTGCGGCACGGCAATCCGTTCGCCGGCAACGCCGCTTTGCCGTTTTTCGCCCTCGAAACTTACCGCCGGCTCGGGCGTGTCTTGGGCGTTCATAAACAGAGTTTGCGTAGCCGTGTTGCCGCTGCGGTCGGTTGCGGAATATACGATTGCGTACGACCCCGCCCTATTCATCGCGAACTTCCCATCCGCAATGTCAATCCGCACGGCGGTAGACGGCGAAACATAATTGTAATAAGCGCGGACGACGACTTTGCAATCTCCCGAAACGCCGTCGACAGCCGTCGCGGTCGGTATGGGATACAGGCTGCCCACAGGCGCGTTCGGCATTTCGGATGCGGGCGCATTGACCGTAATCACAGGCGCAACCGTGTCCGCAACGGTGGTGTTATCCGCGTCTACGGTAAACGTTTCGCCGCCGATCGACGCTATACAGAAGTTGGCGGTGCCGCCGAAATACTCGTCTGCCGAAACGGTCAGAATCGCTTGTTTCGACTTAAAGCCCGCCCACATCTCGGAATAATACTGCGGGCTGTCGAGGTCGATGACGCGCACCGTTTTATCGTCGTCGCTACTCCATATGTACACACTGTTTTCGACGTCGTCGTAACGCAAGTCGATCGCCATGTCGTCTAACGGAGTTTGGGTTTGCGGATTGACCAAGCCGAAGAACGAATGTGCAAACGGCGTTCCCCACTCGTTTTCGGTGTGGACTTTATCGTTGGACGTCGTCAGTTCGTGTCCTTTCATGCTTTGTCCGTTGCCTCCGGCAAGACAGTACGTCGTCCGCGGGAAGGTTCTGTTGTTGTAAAAGCGTGCCGATATGCGCAAGTACACGTTCTTGTCGAGCACGTCGGTGAGCGTAACGATAATTTTGCCGAAGTCTACGGTGCCGCACACGTCGGGCGTGGCGAAAAGCCGAATCAGCGAATCGTCGCGCGTTACGTCGGCGACCGAAATCGGCTTATTGTACGTAAACGTATCGCCCTCGACCAAACGCACCATAAGCCCCGACGTAGTAATTTCGTAGTCCGGCTCGCTCGGTACCCACTTACCGAACGACGCGCTCGAAAATGACGTACCCACACTGTAAAGGCTGTCCGCCACGTCGAACGTCACCGTATCGGCAACCGTTTTGCCCGAAGCCGTCGCGGTATAGCGAATCGTATACTTACCCACTTGCGAAAGCGTTACTTTATCGGCGCTCGTTGCATCGCCGTCGGGAAAAATCAACACGGCGCTCGCTTTTACGTCGGTTCCGTCGATATTTACCGTGCGTTCGGGTACGGTAAATTCCGCACCGCGCACATAGGCGCTCTGCGACACCGGCGCGCTCGACCACACGGCATTTTCCGCAACGGGGCTTAACGAAAAATCGTCAACGCCCGTATTGCGTCCCAAAGAACCGATTATGCCGGCAACCGTAGCGATACAAGCAATCAGCGTCGCAAAACACAGTATTCGGCACCGCAAACAAACGCGCTCGGCACAAATGCTTATCCCGTTTTTTTTCATTGTCTTCTCCTCTCTTCTCCCATCCGAATTTTTTCGGTATCTAACCTTTTAAGCCGCCCATCGTCAGATTGCCGAGCAATCGCTTATGAAAGCACAAAAACAGTATAATCGTCGGTATCAACATCATGATAGCGCCCGCCATTCGCATCGGTACCGTTGCAAGGTCGCCGCCCGCTTGATCCGTGTTGGCTAGGTAAAAAAGTCCGTATGCTACGGTCGGATGTGTAGGCATATACACAAGCGGGATTTGATAGTCGTTCCAATAATCGATGAACATAATCAGCGCAACGGTAAAAAACGTATTGCGCACAAGCGGCATAACGATTTGCAAAAGAATGCGCAAATTGCCGGCGCCGTCTACTTTCGCCGCTTCCGTGTACCCGTTGGGCATGGCTTTGAATATACTGTAAAAAACCAAAAAGTACATGCCGAGGAAACTGCATTTCATGACCCACTGCCCCCATACGTGATCGAACAGTCCCAAGGCTTTTGCCATAGATATTTCGCTCGGCAAACTGCCTACGATCGGCAACACCATGCATATAATGACAACGGTATGCACAACCTTGGAAAACTTGTACGGAAACCGCGCGCAACAGTATGCGGTAATGCATAATGTAAGCGTTTTACATAACGCGCAACCAACGGCATATAGGATCGAGTTTAAATACATTTCCATCATCCCTATCGATCGACCGCCGTCGTCCGAAACTATGGGTATCTTAAACCCGTTAAACACCGTACCGAAATTCCAAACCCATTTTTCGGGCAGCCCGATGACGTTGATACGAAAGTCGAAGTAATCTTTGAAAGCGGTGATACTCGCCCACAACAGAGGTATGAACAGCGATACAGTATACAGAATGAGTACGACGAGCATGACAACGGTAGTCGTCGTGAATTTTTCGTGCTTTTCTTTGTTGATTTTCACGTTGTTGTGTTTCACGGCTCAATCCTCCTTCGGCCCGAACTTTTCGAGCGCCCAACGCACGATTAGCGTCAGCGGCACCACCACAACAGTCATCATCAAGCCCATAGCCGCAAGAGGCGGATAATCGGCGCGTGATGCCGCCGTCTGCGTTTCCCTATACAGATAGTATCCGTATGTTTGCAGTTCGGTCGGCGTACCGTTGCCGAAGAACGAATAGAGGTTTCTTTGATCTGTAAATATTCCCGCAATGCCCGTAATCAAAAAGGTGGATAGTACGGGCCATACAAGCGGCAACGTAATATGCCAAAACTCGCGTATTCCCGTTGCACCGTCCAAATGCGCAGACTCAACGATTTCTTGGTTTATGCCGCTCATACCGTTACTGTACATCAATACCGATGCCCCGAAACTGATCCAAATATTATAAAACATGATTGTGGCGAAACGCGTGCCTTCGTTTTCAATCAACCCCCTATTTGCGTTTCCGGTCAACTTTGTCAAGAGCGACGGAATCGCACTGTCCGTAAAATATCGATATATCGTTACCATAACAATGGCGGAAATGATAGACGGCAAGAAAAGCAATACGCGAAATGTGCCCGTTGCCGGCATTTTTTTGTAAATATAATAGGAAAACAGCAATCCCAGCGGCGTACCGATTACAAGCGCCAAAACATATGTCAAGAGCGACATCCGTAACCGATAGAGCATATCGAGCGACCCCGTCATTTGCTTGAACAGCTCCGTAAAGTTGGAGAACGTCCAAGTGGTGGCTTGATTTGCCAAATCGATTTTTTGAAACGACAACAAAATCGAGTTGAAATTGACGCCGATGTAAAAGATACAAAACTGTACGACCGGTATCGCCATCAAAGCGCAGTAGAAAATGAGATCTTTATGCTTCCCTTTGAGCACACGATCCTTCTTTTTACGCGACTCTTTCGAAACGGGTATCGCCGCTTTTGTTATCTCTTTTTCCATATGTCGATTTTATCTCCATGTCCTATCGTTTTTCTGGTATTCGTACATCCCGCTAAACCAAGTTTCGGCAGTCGCTCTTTTGTCTTTCAAAAGTTCCGGCGCATAATTATTCGTAGTAGAGTTGATTTTCGAATAAAATAGGCTGCCGAAAGACGCTTGATTGTTGATAAACGCGGTTTTGTTGGAATACGGGTACACGATGTCGGCGTGTTCGCGTTGCGACATTACGCTTCTGCCGTAAGGCGTCATTTTCGCTTTTTGTTCCTCGGTCATCGTATATTGCAATGCTTTCGGGGTGTTGGTAATCTGCGTAAACTCGACAAGCGACGCATCGGAATTGACGAACTTGATAAACTCGTATGCAAGCGGCTTTTTCCAATCGGCAACATTCGCTTTCATGAAACACAGCGAAAGCATTTGATCGTATATCGTCATTGTTTTGTCGGAATTTTTCACCTCATTTACCTTTCCATAAGATGCCTTGGGAAGCGGCATCGTGGCGAATTTACGATGCATGCTCGAATATTCATCGCCGTATGCATTCACCATCCTTTCAAAAGTCGCGGACGCCTCGTTTTGCCACCAAATCCCGTCTACCAACATGGCGATATCGCCTGTCACGCCGTCTTTGCCCGCAAACAAATATTCAGTTTGCGCATCTTTGTTCAAAAATACCGGATTGTATGATTTCGCGTGCGCATATTTGTTGACGCCGTTCGTTTGCTCGGTAATCGTTTGCATAAACTGCAAGGCGCGGTATTTTCCTTCCTGACGCGCGATTTCGTGACGGTTAGTGTCGCCGATGACGGTAGTTTGAGCGTCGCGCACAAACTGCCCGCCTTGAATCGTGCCGAGCGTTTTCGCCTCGCCGTCCAACGTGTAGTTGAGCGACATTTGCTCCAACCCCTCGAAATCGGACGCAAGCATACGCATAAGTCCGGTAAGATAGTATTGGTACACTTCGCCCGACCAAAGCAGCGGCGTGCAACTGTTTTGCTTAATAAAGTCGCAAAGCAAATAAAACTCATCGTAAGTTGCCGGAAGTCCGTCGTCGTACGTTCCCTCTCTGCCGTCTGGTCCCACGCTTCGCGCCTCGCTCGCCGCTGTCGATTTGGGTGCAACGAAACATTCCTCGGCAGGACCCGAAATATCGGCTCCCTTCTTGAAATAAAAGCCCTTTTCTTCAAACAGCTCTACGTTGTATGCGATCTGCATATTCCCGGCATAGTGCGGAACTCCGTAGTAATGCTTCTTGCCGTCGCTGCCGTCTACACCGTAGTATTCAAGTTGCTCGTCCGACAGTTTGTCCAAAATCGTTTTACCTGCCGTATCGCCGTACGCTCCCAAGTCGGCAGTTACGGCGTCGGTAATGTCGCCGAGCGCGTGGTTTTCGTTCAGCAAAGTGTAGTAATATGCTTCTTCGGTAAAATACACTTCATATTTGTCATCGAGAATTTGCGAAGCGAGCGCGTTCGCCTTGCGCCTGTCTTTATTGACGATGATCTGTACACCCATTTTGTCCTTTTCATACGAAACGTCTCGGTATGCCTCTTCGAATCTCTTTTTCACGGCGTACAGCCAGTCGGTGCCGTATCCGCCGTCGTAATTGCGCACATACAACTGCGTACGGTTCGGGTCGACTTTCTCCGAATCGGGATCGTCCGATTGATTGCATGCCGAAAGCGGAAACATAAAAATCGCGCACAGCGCGATTGCAAGCGTTGCCAACAGCCTTTTTTTCATATATTTACCCTCCGAAAATGTTTTACCTATCGCTTCTATCCGAAACTGAATTCAGGGATAAAATAACACAACATACCCTCCTTGTGTTATGTTATATTATTATATTTGTATATAATATTATTCAATTCGCTTGACAACCGAATCGTATGGAGATATACTTAATTCAGCCGAACAAAGGAGAGAAATTGATGTACAAAAAAACGGAACTGCAATGCTCCGAAATGGAAGAACCGATCGAAGTTACGCAAATCTACGCAGTATACAACTACATCTTTTCCCCGCAGTACCGTTTCCACGGCGAATATCACGACGCATGGGAATTGGTCGTATGCGGCGAAGGCATGGCGGTTATCGAGTTTGACGGCAAAGAGGTGACGCTGACGCGCGATCAGATGTTTTTGCACACGCCGAACGAACAACACAACATCACGCCGCACGCCGTTACGCGCGTGGGCACGATTTTATTTTCCGCCGACTCTCCCGATCTATACAAAATCGCCGACAGAGTCATCGATTGCGGCAAGTACGACGGACCGTTTTCCATTCTCATCAACGAAGGAATATTGGCGTTCAGCGGCATGAACGGTGCGCTGCAAATGGAAAATTACGCACCCGATTACGGCGCGAAACAGTTGTCGAAAATAATGCTCGAATATTTCTTGATTTGCATTATGCGTAATGAATTTCCGTCCGACAATAAAAAACCGCGCAATAACGTCAGCAACCCGCACACGTCCACCCCGCTCGTCAACGATATTTTAACTTATATGCGCAATAATGTCGAACGACCGCTAACCCTCGACACGCTCGCCGCAAAGTTCAACTATTCCAAAGAATACATTTGTGCGCTATTCAAAAAAACGATAGGCGAGTCGCCCATCGAATATTTTAACATTTTGCGTATAGAAAAAGCCAAGCAGCTTTTGGCGCTCAACTTTTACAGCATAAACGACATATATAAAAAACTCAATTACTGCTCGCCGCAACATTTCTCGGCACAATTTAAGAAAATTGCAAGTGTCACGCCCGCCGAGTTCGCCAAAAACTGCAAGCGCAGTTCCTTTGAAAACTGGTGGACTTGACGATTCCGCACAATTTCCTTATGTTTTTGTTTTTCAAGAATATAATACCTTATGACTGTCACATATTTTTATGGACAGTTTTTTAGCTACAACAATCAACCTTCCCGAAAAGATCTAAACGAATGAAGAATAAAACCAGAACTTTGACTGTTTTCAGACGTTCTCTCATTAAACCAAGCCATATACTATGTTCCAAATTATCATCATAATGCTCAAACGCGGATCCCGTATTATATGGCAGATCTATGACAACGCTATTCTTAATACAACAAAAAATTGTGAGTGAACAGGATTTCAACTTGGTAATAAGAAAAAATTTGTGAGTGTTTAGGATTTAAAGTCAAAAAAAAGAACAAACCATTTCTGATTTGCTCATATCACTATTCCTACAACTTGTAATTTATATAATAGCATTTTCCATTGATTTTTCTTTTGTAACTTTTTCACCTAAATAATTAGCAAGCTTTTCTGTAAAAAAGCTAAAGTAAGATACTCCGTTGTTTCTTTTATTTTGAAAATATGGCAAAAATCCCCATAGTGTTGATGGAATCCCCATTACTATTAAATATAATGGTCCAAAAATAAGGGATTGAATTGTATGACCATATTCGTGAACTAAAAGCCTTTTACTTAATTCTTCATCTGGTATTTTATTTTTTGTTCTTTTATCTTTCATCGGATTAGTTGTTGTAAAGACGAACATTCCCAAAGATACACTTGAAGGAACATTTCTTTCAGTAATAATTGCACCGTGATAAAAATAATGTTTATTTTTTATATTAATTAAAAGTACTATAAATCCTAACAATGTTTGTGGCAATCCCCAAGTGCATTGAATTAATATATATATTACATTTTTCATAACTAACTCTAATCTACAACTTACTATTTGTCGGAATAACTTATTAAATATCTGATTGTTTCTTTTCTCCTGTTACTTTATCTACAGCATAATAAATTGTATATTCATGTGCTGGTTTTGGATTAAAGAATTTAGATTCAATATTATATTTATTTCTGCATTCTTCGCATTCAAAGCATGGAGTATTTTCTTCTATTCTATTCCAATCATCCATTCTTGTTTCTTGTACAAGTTTTCCTTTTCCACATAAGCAAGGTTTTGTTCTTTTTGTTGTATCCCAACTCGTATTCACACCTCCAAATTATTCAAGCATTTTTCCTTTGTTAATTATATCTCTTCATCTTTTCCTACCCATGTCAATTCCAATTTATTTGCCATGATATTTATCCTCGTGTCTATTCTTCAAAAGAGATTTTATTTTCTTCGCAAAACGCCGCGAACTTTCGCTGCATAATGTAGTTAGGGTGTCTTACGCCGTTCTCCCACTCATTGATGGTGGAAAAAACTACTCCCAATTTCTTTGCAAAATCCGCCTGACTTAACATCAGTTTCAGCCGCGCCGTCTTTACCTTGTCTTTGTACTCCATCAGTACATAACCCCATTTTATTTTGATAGTATTATAGCAGATTTGCCGCCGTTAATCAAGTTTTATAGAGGTCGATAGCAGGACGAAAAACAACTTTTGGCACCATGGCGTGTGCTTGGCATAGACAAGTGCGGCTCGCTAACGCTCCCCGCAGCCAAGCACACGCCGCTACAAAATAATAAGGCTGAACAGAAAGCGAGAGCGAAGCGGAGTCGCCCGCTGAACCGCTTGGGCGAACTTCCGCTTTTTCGCTCT
>ENA-ORNK01000561-ORNK01000561.1-human-gut-metagenome-genome-assembly--contig:-NODE-561-length-45366-cov-15.816402_pt1 | contig 45366 bp, 29 predicted proteins | sample MGYA00242115_ERZ509022 | MGnify/ENA primary metagenome ERZ509022 (study PRJEB26280, sample SAMEA2338690) | human gut metagenome | biome: human gut; feature: human-associated habitat; material: faeces...
GAGCCACTCGCGCCCGGAAAAGCTGTCCCCGGCAAAAAGGATCTGCGGTCCCCCCTGCCGCAGCCGCGTCGGCCCAAGCAGCAGGCTCAGTCCGGCCTTCGCCGCCTGTATGGCGCTGCACGAGCCGAGCACCACCAGCGTATCGGCGTTCGCGCGGATCGCGTCCGCCGCCGACCGGATGGCATGGAGCGACCGCGCCGTCAGCGAATCCGGCTGGCCGAGCCAGCCGAGATACTGCGGGAAACCCGGCTTGTTGCTCCGCAGATGCAGATGCGCGTCGAAAAGCTCCTTTTCCCGGCTCAGCAGGTCCGGCAGCGACACGCAGCTCCAGATATTCGAAAGTTCAACGTTGATCATAAAAGCTCCTTCCAGCGGAGAGTGTTTTCCATTTCAGGCCGCATCCCGTCCGGCATACGGCCGATTGCGCCGTTTCCTTACAGCGCTCCCGGATGGCGCGGAATGTATTCTCCGACCGCGCCGATACAAAGCTCGCCATGCTCGACGGCCAGCTGGCCGCGCAGCCAGACCTGCGCAATGGAGCCGTGCGTCCGGAAGCCCTCAAACGGCGTATAGCCTGCGGCGGAGTGCTGATTTTCCGCTGTGATCGTCATATCCGCCTCCGGATCGTAGACCACGATATCGGCGTCGCTGCCCGCCTGAAGCACACCCTTGCGCGGATAGGCTCCGTAGAGCTTCGCCGGATTCTCGGCCAGCAGCGCGCACATCTGCTCCTTCGTGATGCGCCCCTCCGCAACGCCTGCGGAGTACAGCAGCACGCCGCGCGTCTCCACGCCGGGCAGGCCGCCGGGGATCTTCGTGAAATCGTCCCGTCCGGCGTCCTTCTGCCGGAGCGTAAAGCTGCAATGGTCGGTGGAGACCGTCTGGATCGCGCCGTTTGCAAGCGCCTTCCACAGAAGCTCCTGATCCGCCTTCGTCCGGAGCGGCGGCGCGCAGATGTACTGTGCGGAATCGATAAACTCCGGCTGCCGGTAGCGCGAGTCGTCGAGCAGCAGATAGTGCGGACACGTCTCCACATAGACCTTCTGCCCTCTGGCGCGTGCGGTCATGACCTCGGCCAGCGCCTCCTTCGTGCTCAGATGCACGATCACGACCGGCACATCCGCGACCTCGGCAATGCGCAGCAGATGCGCCACCGCCTCCGCCTCGAGCGGATTCGGGCGGCATTCGGGATGCGACGCCGGCGCGAGCTTTCCGTCCTTCTTGTGCTGCGCGATCAGCGCGTCGATCACGCCCGCGTTTTCGCAGTGGACGCCCGCAATGCCGCCGTATTTTTTCAGCTCCAGCAGCGCGGAAAACAGATCCTGATCTCCGATCATCATTGCCGGATACGTCATGTACATTTTGAACGACGGGATACCGGCCTCGAACATCTGCGGAATTTCCGCGCGGATGCCCTCGTTCCAGTCGTCGATGGTCATATGGAAGCCATAGTCACAAGAGGATTTCCCGTCCGCCTTCTTATGCCACAGCGACAGCCCGTAGCCGAGCGTCTCGCCCTTGTTGGGACACGCAAAGTCAATGACCATCGTCGTACCGCCGCAGATCGCGCTGCGGGTGCCGGAGGTAAAATCGTCCGCCGTTGTGGTATTGCAGACGTCGAGATCAAAATGCGTGTGCGCATCGATGAAGCCCGGAAACAGGAGCTTGCCCGTCACGTCCACGAGCTGTGCGCCCTCCGCGCACAGATTCTCTCCGACCGCCGCGATCTTTTCCCCGTCGATCAGGAGATCCGCACGCTGCGAGACGCTGCCGCCGACGACCGTTCCGCCCTTGAGAATATATTTCATATCAAAATCGCTCCATTTCTGAAGATTTGCAGATATTCTGCATTCAGTATAACACACATCCGCCGGAAAGAGAATCCTCACGGCAGATTTTTTCATTTAACGCGGAGAAGTTTTTCTCCCGTGCCTGCCGCAGCCTTCAAATTCCGTCAGAAAACGGTTGCTTTTTTCCCCGAGGAATGATAGAATAACGCAGTAGTCAATGCAGGATTCGTACATCGGTAGTACAGCGGCTTCCCAAGCCGCGGAGGCGGGTTCGACTCCCGTATCCTGCTCCATCTGAAAACACCACTGCAATCCGAACTCCCTGGAGTTGGACACAGTGGTGTTTTTCTTGTTTCTCTTGCGTTTTCAATGCTTTCGTGCCTCACTTGGTGCAAAGTACCTTGGACACGAAAACGAAAAACGCATAAAATCAGACCACAAAATGTGAAAAGTGAGGAAACCGAACCATGCAGTCCGGCTTATTCTTTCTCGTTTTGCTTGGAATTTGCGTAGCATTCCTGCTCTTTCTTGGCGGGTGTCTTGTATCCGTTCTTTGCGTGTGGACGGGTATCATTATAAAATTTGATATATTCTGCGACCGCCGCTCTGAGCTCCTGCTCGGAGCGGTATTTTATTCGGTAGAGTTCTTCCCGTTTCATCGAGACAAAGAATGATTCTAATTTCCTTTTTTCACCTATAGAATTGCCGCACCGATCCATTGCCGTCTGCCGCTCAGTCCATATGAATCTTGAACATCCCGCTTTCCAGCGGGCGCACCGCCGTTCCGGTATCGGCAAATTTGTATCCGTCCTCCAGAACAATCCATCCGCGCACGCCGTCCGGCACTTCAATATGCAGACAGATCTGTGCGTCTGTGCGCTCCCAGCGTACAAGCACACGGCCCTGAGGCGTCTGGTGCCAGCCCTCGGCAAACGTCATGCCGTCTGGAAAGAACGGCTGGATGCATACTTTGTCCGGCTCCTGCTCTGAATAACACCGGATACCGGCAAGTGCCTGTATAAACCAGCTGCTGACATTGCCCCAGAAATGATGGTTGAGGGAGGTCACCTCATCGCGCTCCGGCTGGAATTCCTCCCAGAGCGTCGTTGCGCCGCGCGCGATCCAGTTGCCATACGACGGAAAATCCGGTCTTGTGATCATATGCAGCGCCAGCGCGCTCTGCCCATACGCAGAAAGCACATGGAACAGCACTCTCCCGCCAAGCACGCCGACATTCATGCGTTCTCCGTCAGTCTCAATGATCTCCATCAGCCGCGCAAACGCCTGTGTGCATTCCGTTTCCTCAAACACATGGAAATACAGCGCCATCGCCTGTGACGTCTGACAATTGCCTTTCACAAGCATCGTTTCCCAGTCGATCAGATTTGAACGGATTGCCTGCCGGAATGCATCGGCAAGCTCTGCGGCAAAGGCGCTTTGCTTCTGTCTGCCAATCCTGCGGAACATTTCTGCCGCTTTCCGGCAGATATCCATCGCCATAATGCTGTCGGTCAGTTCCAGCGGCGCAAGATAGTCGCCGCAGCCGCGGCCAGCCGGACACCAGTCGCCAAGACCGAACGCCACAAGACCATCCGGGCGGATTTTTGTCGTGAGATAGTCCAGATAGCGCAGCATGGCGTGCGCGTTTTCCCGCACGGCGTCCAGATCATTTCGATACTGCATTAGCGCATACGGAAGCCAGAACAGCACGCAGTCCCACGCCGGACCGTTGCCCCACACAAAGCCCCAGCCTGCCGTCGGCACGATGCCAGGCAGCGATCCATCTGGTGCCTGTGAGCCTCGGATATTCCGAAGCCATTCGTGATAGCAGCGCTCCGGCGCGAAATAGAGCAATGTGTGCTCTGCGGACAGCGCAGCGTCTGCCGTCCAGCCGTTTTTCTCGCGCTGCGGGCAGTCTGTCGGGAAGTGGACGAAATTGGACAGCGTTGAGCGCATGGACGCTTCATGAATCCGGTTGACCGTTTCATCCGAGCAGCGGAAGCCCCCGCGAACCGGCAGCTGCGTGTGCATCACAAGATACGTCAGCGCATCCTCTGTTGCCTGCTCCGGGCGCAGGCCGCGAATCCACACATACTGAAATCCATGATAGGTAAACGTCGGCGTGTAGACATTCTCGCCGTCCTTGCAGATATAAACATCCTTCTGGCTGCCGGTCGTCCGGTCGCAGGTCAGGTTTGTCAGATCAAGCTTTCCGCCGATCAGATGCTCGCCATGGTGCATCGTAATTGCCTGTCCTGCCTCGGCCGTCACATGCAGGCGGCAAACGCCCGCGTTGTTCTCGCCAAAATCGTACAGATATCCATCGTCCGCTTTTCGAATAGAAACCGGGCGCAGCTCTTTTTCAACCATAACAGGCTCTGTCGTGCGCAGAACGCGTTCCCCGCGCGGACGCTCGGCACGGAGGGCGGGCTTCCATTCGCCGGACGGCGTACCCGGCAGTAGCCAGTCTTCTTTTTCTTTCCTTGCATCATAAACTTCGCCGACGCGGTAATCATCCGATAAAAGCGGTGACGGTGCAGTCAGGAACGCCTTATCCGACTCCAGAATGGTCTGCCGTTTCTCTCCGCTGCATTCGTCCAGACGCAGCGCAAAACGCGGCGCACCGCGAAAGCGTGCCTTGTCAAAATCCCAGACATAGCCGCCCGGATTGTTCTGAAAGCCGTTTCCAAGCCAGACACCGAGCACGTTCTCTCCGATTTTGAGCAGCGGCGTGATATCATAGGAATCATAATAGACCGCAACGTCGGGTGAGGAGATGTACGGTGCCAGACGGCCGCGGGTGATGCGCTGCCCATTCACATACAGCTCATAAAAGCCGATGCCGCAGATCAGAAGTTCCGCCTGCTCCGGCACACGTTCAAGTCGGAACTGTCTGCGGAAATACGGCGCGGGAACGGGCTGCTCCGGTGCAGAAAACGCCGGGCCTGCGTAAATAAACGATTCGGGAAACTCCATATTCTTTCTCCTTATCAGAATCCGGCAGACAATTTGCGCGTCTGCCGGATTCCGTTTATCCAAATGGTTTTACTTTTTCAAATAGCGGTGCAGCATAGCAGCTGTTTCCGCACGGGTCGCAAAGCCTGCCGGATTGATCCGGCTGCCGCTTGTGCCGCGCACGATTCCTGTTTCATATGCCCAGGCAAGCGCCTCACGCGCATAGCCGCTTACGCTGTCTGCGTCAGAGAAGCCTTCAAGCGATGCGGTCACAGTGGTGCTCTGGCCGCAATAGCGGCTGTAGCGGTACAGAATTGCTGCGAGCTGCTCTCTCGTGATCGCGTCATCCGGCGCAAACCGTCCGCCGCCGCAGCCATTGACGATGTCGTTTTCCGCTGCCCATGCCACAGCATCTGCATAGTATATGCTTGCTGGGACATCATGGAATCCGGATGCTTCTTTTGCTGCCGGGCTTCCCTCGAGCCGCCAGAGAATGGTTACGATCATGGCTCTGGTGGTTTTCTGTCCCGGTGCAAACGTTGTCTTTGACACACCGTTCATCAGGCTGTTTTCATAGACATACGCAACGTCGCCATAGAACCAGTCCTGCTTTGCGACATCGGTAAACGGGAGCACCGCCGGTTCTTTCGTTCCGGATGCGCCCGAGCCGGCCGGAGCGGATGGCTTGACCGGCACAACCGGCATATCAGAGACGCTCAGCTCCTGCTTGCCGGAAACGGAGTAAAGCTTGCCGCGCCAGCGGATATCGCCGTCGCCGAACGCGTGGTAAACCGTCACTTTCGACGCGGAGCGAATAGCGCTTCCATCGTCCGTGCTGAGCACAAACATTGCGCCGTCCGGATAGTCCACGCCGTTATAGCGCACTGCGTAGAACGCCTCCAGCGACGGTGACACAACGGTAAAGCCATACTGCGGCAGGACGCTTCCGTCCGCGCAGGTATACGGCTGCGCGCCAAAATTGACCGTGATCGTAACGTTGCCGAATGTCGTCTGTTCCACGCACTCATCTGCCGTCAGGAAGCAATGGGACGTCATTTCCCGCTCTGCTGTCAGACGGTTCAGCGGAGAGAGAATCTCATAGGAGTTCTTCATCAGCGTATCGAAATAGCCAAGCGACTGCTCCTCTCCGTAGCCGGCGTCACTGCGGGAGAAGACCTCATAGTCATCCGTAATCAACTGCGCTGCCTCTTCAAACCGGAGCGTGCCATCGCTGCCGACGCAGAGATAGCCAAGCAGATACCGGCCAAACGCGTCGCCGTTGCCGTCCGACAGATGCAGACGCTGGCCATTTGCGCCAAGCAGCATCGTCATAACTGCGATCCGGCTGCTGGAGCTGTTTGTGATGGTGACGGTATACGGGCCGTCTGTGATGATATCGCCCTTTTTCCACGTCGATGCGCTTGCTGCAAGATTATGACCCTCCTGGAAGAGAATCTTTGCCTCCTGGAACGCTGCTGCCTCGCTTGTAAAGTGCGTAAAGACAGTCTGCGCTTCAACCGAAACGTCCTCCAGCGCCTCCCACTGATAGGTGATCTGGAACGTATTGCTTCCGGTCTGCTTGATCTCGCTGACGGAGGGCTTCACCGCAACAACGTCGTCGTTTTCATAGTACACGCCGTCGGTCAGCTGATAGAGCGGATTTTCCGCATACAGAATATCTGTCGCTACATGCTTTGCCGTGTTATAGCCGTTTGTGCCGATCTTTTCGCTCATGTGCGGATACAGCGCCACGCAGTCGCCATAGACCAGCTCCATCAGCGGCACGATATGGCTTCCCGGCTCGGCCTGCGTCTTTTTGGAGAGAATGCCCTCGAAGTAGTCTCCATATGGGACGGCCCATTCGACACCGCCCTCCGAGCCGAACACACCGAACGTGTCCTGCGCGTATCCGGCAAGCGTCTGCTTCCAGTGCATATCCTCGCTGCGGCTGAGCACATTCGGCGCATAGCTGACGGCAAGCGGTACATTGAACGTTGTGTCGATAAAATAGCTGTTCGGCGAAAACAGATCCTTGACCTGCGGCAGATTACGGTAAGCAAACTCCATTGCCTTGTCCGACGCCATCAGATAGGGCGTTCCGCCTGCCCATACGCCGCCGGTCTGCGGGCGGCCGTCCTTGTTGTACATCAGGTATTTCGTATCAAACGACGGCGCGTCGTCATACATATCCTGATAGTTATCGTGCAGGCCGAACAGCCAGCCGTAATCGCGAACCTGCGTGGAAAGTGCGGCAAGGCCCTCGTTGCCGCCGGCCTCGGGAGAAGCCGGAAGAATGTCCGGATATTGATTGTCAAAGCCCATCCGGATCCAGCCGCCGAGCGTCATCAGTGCCCGGTCAAAGCAAAGCACATCGTTCCAGTGCTGCGCGACCTGCGAAAGCTCCGCAAACGTGTGCGAGGTATAGCCCGCGCTGCCGCGGCTGCGGATCATGGTATCCGGCTTTGCCGTTGCCGCACCATAGAGCTTCGTCACGCCGGGGTTTTCCTGTGCTTTTTGCGCGAACGTGCGCACCAATCCACGCGCAGACGCGGCTGCGCGGTATGCCTTAGCGATCTGAACATAGCCGCCCTTGCCAAGCACGCGCATCTGGAATGCGCCGCTGTGCTGCGTCATGCTCAGCGAGAACGAAAGCTGATCGCTGCCGCCGGCATAGGGGCTGTCGATCCGGCTGTGGTGGACGTTCAGCGCTGTATCAGGATCTGTCCAGTCAATCAGCATGGCACTGCCGTCCTTGACTGCGCCGGCAAACGCCATGGAGTAGTTGCCATAGGTCTGATAGACCTTGTTGAACTGCTCGCTTCCGTCGGCATAATAGAGCTTGCCGATGCTCTCCGGGACAGCGGCATAGCCGTTTTCCGTATCGAGCGTCCAGAGCGCATGATCGAGCGGCGTAACCGACGTAAGCGTCCAGCCATCGGCCGGTGCTGCCGTATAGCTGGCGGAAATACCGCTGCCGTCCGGCAGCTGTTCAAAGTACACGTCGAATGTGCCGCAGCTGCGCGTCCAATTCAGATGGATTTTTCCGTTTTCCATTTCTGCCGCGTCGGGTGCGGCCAGAACGAGCGTATGCTGCTGATCGCCATGCTGATAGGATGCCGTACCAACGCCGTTTGTCTGCACGCCAGACGACCAGACGACGCCGGTCGCAAGATCATACAGCAGGAAGCTGCCCGTCTGTTTGGAAACTGCAAAGCGCATCTGCGCGTTTTCCAGCGTGAGCGCTTCGCCCAGCCGGTGCAGCAGCGCATCTCTGCGGGCCGCAATTTCCGCTGCATCCAGCGCTGTTTGTACATTTCGATTCGCCCACGACGCCTGCTTTTGCATATTGTGTGCGTCCGTGGCTGTGAGCTTCAGCTGGAGCAGACCATCTGCCGCCGCGTCCAGTGCAAACGTCTTGCGGAACGCCGTATGCGCCGGAACCGTGACGGTCTGTGTCTGACCATCCCACTCACACTGATATGCGGCAGTCTGATCGGAGAAATTCACAAGGAAGCCGTCCACCGTTGCAGAGCTGTCTCCGACACTGCGCGGTGCTGCCGCAATGCACCAGTCGGTATTCACGTCCAGCAGCTCGACCTTTGCAAAATCGTCTGCTTTTTTGCCGTTTCCGATACCGGCGCGCCACTCAAGCGTTGCTTTGCTCGAGCCGCCGTCACGGTCGCCAGCCAGCATGGTCATATAGAACGAGCCGTCCGGCTTTGCAGCAAAAATCGACTGCCACGGGAACGCAATTTCATAGCGCGTATGTCCGGTTTCCTCGTCGCGGACGGTCTTGAACTGCACGCTCTGCATCTCAAGCGCGGCGTTTCCGTCATACCACCGCCAGATCTCCGGCTGGCCATTATAGTTGGAGAAGCCGTATTCCGCGCCATAGTCATCGCCGTATTCGCTGAACGCGATCTGCAGACAGTCTCCGCCATACATACCGTAGCCGTAGTCTGCGTCCAGCACGTCGTCCATTACGTCCACAGCCATATAGAAATATGACTCGTCATAGGCGGCGCGTGCCGTCATGGAGAACCCCTCGGGCTTTGCGGGGAAATATTTGTCCAGCGCCAGCGTAATCCCGGCTGCGGTATCCCAGTCGCTGAAATCGCCGTCGATGGTCAATTCAGCTGCCGGAAGGACCGGCAGATAGCGGCCGGAGCCAAAGTTCGTCAGGCCATGATACAGCTCATCGTCTGCGTCCGTGCCGACGGTGTAGCGGAATTTCTCCACGCTGCCGTCTGCCATGGTCTCCGCCGCTGCGTAAGCGCGGATTTCCGTTTTGGTGGTGATGGAGATCGGTGCGGTATAGACGGCGGCAGTTACGGATGTGCGCGGGTCAGTACCATCCGTTGTATAGTGGATCACCGCGTTTTCTACGGCCTCCGCCAGAGCGAGCGTTACTGTCGTTCCGGGTGCAACCTTGCCAGCCGCGGGAGAAGCTGTTACCGCAGGCGCGGCCTTTTGCTTTACAACCCGGATATTGTCCAGCAGATACACCATGGAGCATTCGGCATCGCGGGGCATATCATTGCCGTAGAGCCAGAATTTCAGCTCCGTCAGATTGCTGACGTCCTTACCGGCAAGGCTGATCTCAACCGTTGACCACGTATCGTTCGGTACACCGGCAAAGGGGCTGCCCATATAGATGGTCTCGCTGCCGTTGGAGATGTTCAGATTCAGACTTTTCGGTTCAAGCGTCTGTTCCGGGTATACGTCGATCAGCAGCTTCTGCGCGCCGGTCAGATTCAGACCGCCTGCGTTCCAGATCAGATTGGCAAACGCGCCGCTTTTCTGCTTGTAAGTGCCGGTGACGCGCAGCGCTGTCCGATCGCCGCTCTGTGCCGGCTCTGTGCAGATGGCGACGCTGGCGTCATTCTCTGTCCGCCATGCAGAATCATCGTCCATTGCGTTCAGCACGACTTCTTCCAGCACCGGCGGCGTCTCCTGCTTCTCGCAGATCATGCGGATATTGTCCACAATGTAGGTCATGGAGCACTCGGAATCACCCGGCATGTCGTTGCCGTAAAGCCAGAATTTCAGTTCCGTCAGCTTTGTAACATTCTTATCGCTCAGGTCAATGGCAACCGTCGTCCATTTTCCTGCCTGCGCGTCCGGGAACGCAGCGCCCATATAGACCATTCCGCTGTCGGAAGTCAGGTTCATATTGAAGCTGCCGCCGGAAAGCGGCGTTTCCAGGTAGACATCCATCAAAAGACGCTTTGCACCAGTCAGATCCAGTTCGCCCGGCTGAAGCACCATTGTGGCAAAGTCGCCGCTTTTTGATGAATATGTGCCGGTCAGCTTCAGCGCGGCGCTGCCCTGTGTGTGCAGCTCGCTTTTCTGCGCCGTGATACGGACGCTTTCCGTTCCGTCAATCTTCCACGCATCCGTGTCCTCCATGCCGCAGATCAGAACGCTCTTTTCATTTTCCTCTGCGTCGGTTTTGGGCAGGACAACGCGGATATTGTCCAGCAGATACACCATGGAGCATTCGGCATCGCGGGGCATATCGTCGCCATAGAGCCAGAATTTCAGCTCCGTCAGATTGCTGACGTCCTTGCCGGAAAGGTCAATCTCTACGGTTGTCCATGTGCCCTTGGGCGCATCGGCAAAGGGGCTGCCCATATAAATGATGCTGCCGCCGTTTGAGATGTTCAGATTCAGGCTTCTCGGCTCGAGCGTCTGTTCCGGGTATACGTCGATCAGCAGCTTCAGCGCGCCGGTCAGATTCAGACCGCCCGCGTTCCAGCTCAGGTTCGCAAACGCGCTGGCTTTCTGCTTATAGGTGCCGGTGACGCGCAGCGCCGCCCGATCACCGCTTGCAGCAGCTTCGGCCGAAATTGCGACGCTGTCGCTGCTCTCTGCGCGCCAGTCCGCAGCGCTGTCCATTGAATTGAGAACAACTTCTTTTGTATTGGCCGAAACCGCTTCCGCGCGGACGGTGGGAAGCGTACCGGCAAGCACCGAGAATGTCAGCAGCAGACACAGCGCCGCCGAAATCCATCGTCTCATTTGTCTGTTTGAACGCATATCGTCTATCCTTTCACTGCGCCGGCAGTCATGCCGGACACGATATATTTTTGCAGGAAACAGTAGATTGCGATGATTGGCAGGGAAATCAGGGTGATATTCGCGAACAGAAGATTCCAGTCAGATTTCTTCTGTGAGCAGAACGAATAGATCGTCAAAGAGACGGTATACCGCTTCGGCGAGTTGAGCAGAAACAGCGCCGTTCCAAACTCATTCCAGATCGACATACCGGCAATGATGATAACCGTCACCATGACGGGCTTGATGAGCGGGAGGATGATCTTCCAGTACATCTGCATCGGTGTGCAGCCGTCCAGCAGCGCCGACTCGTCCAGCTCATCCGGAATGCTGCGGAAATAGCCCGTGAAGATAAACACAGCGAGCGGGAAGAAGCTTGCCGTATAGACAAGGCAGATTCCAAGGTAGGTGTGCAGCAGTCCGAGTGATTTCAGCAGAAAGTACGTAGGAACGGTAAAGCCGGGCATGGTCATGCCAAGGATAATCAGGCTGTTGACGCGGCCGACCCATTTCTGCTTGCGGCGCTGGATGATGAACGCGGCCATGCTTGCCGTAAGCACGATCAGCGCGACGGACAAAACCGTGATGATCGTGCTGTTGAGATACGCCGTGGTCAGGCCGGATACGCGGAACACCTCCGCATAGTTCTGCGCCGCCTGTTTCAGGTTGACGCCTGCCATGGACAGGCTGAGCTGGTTTGCATGCTTGGAGTCCTTGAGGGAGTTTACAAAAATCATCCAGATCGGGACGACAAAGATTGCGCTTACCAGCAGCGCGACCAGCTCCGCTGCGATGGATTTCCATTTCTTTTTCACAGGTCTACCTCCCGCTTGCGAATGATGCTGTACGACGAAACGGCAAACAGTGCGACAATGACCGCCAGCAGGACATAGCCTGCATTTGCCTCGCCCTGCATATTGAACGAGAACGAGCGATAGATCATGGTGTTCATGACCTGCGTGGTAACGCCCGGGCCGCCGTTTGTGGTGGCGACAATGATATCGAACACTTTCAGGCCGCCGATCAGACTGTTTACGAACGCGTTATTGAACGCCGGCAGAATCAGCGGGAACGTGACGCGCCAGAAGCGCTGCCATGCGTTTGCGCCGTCGATGGTTGCGGCTTCCTGATATTCCGGCGGAACGGCCTGAAGCCCGGCAAGGATGATGACCATGTTGAAGCCCGACCACTTCCAGATCTCCACACCGCAGACAGACAAAAGCGCCAGCTTTGTATCTGTCAGCCAGTTTTTCGCCATAAAATCAAGTCCGAGCGCGCGGAAGAACTGGTTGAGCAGGCCGTAGGGATGCAGAATTGCCGTAAAGACAATGCCAACGGCAACGGTACTGATGATGGCCGGGAAGAAGCTGATTCCGCGCAGATAGTTGCGCAGGTGAAGCTTCCGGTTCAGAAATACGGCCAGTGCAAGACCAAGGCCAACCTTTCCGACAGTCGTCACAACCGTAAAAATGATCGTATTGAGCAGCGCCCGCTTGATGCTGGGATCGCTGATGATATTTTTGTAGTTCATGAGCCCGACAAAGTCCGCTCTGGTAAAGTTCCAGTTTGTAAAGGAATACCAGACGCCGATCAGCACAGGCAGGATGAAAAAGACGCCGTAAATCAGAACGCCGGGCGCCATAAACAACGCGGGATAGCGCTTGTTCTTATTCATACTTCACAATTTCCTCGCTATACGGAAGGGCGTCTGCCAAGTATCCGTTTGGCAGACGCCCTTGCTGTGGTCAATGACTGTGTTTAATTCCAGTTGGGATCGCCGGCGTCAATCGCGGCCTTTGCAAAGTCAGCGTCGAGTGCTGCGGCAACGTCCGCGGGCGTCTTGGTGCCGACGAGCACCTCGGAGATATAGGTCTCCAGCGGGCCCTTGGAATACTTGCAGAAGTCCGTCCACTGCGGGCTGAGGTCGGCGGTGTCGAGAATGTTCTTGATGTCGGCATACGGACCTTTCAGATCGGCGGTAACGCCGTTTGCAACGGGAATGCCGGACTGTGCATCAAAATATGCCTGCTGTGCTTCCGGAGAAACGAGTGCTTCCATAACTTTCTGCGCAAGCTCGGGGTTCTTGCCGTTCTTGGAGACGTAGAAGCCCTTGTTCACGCCGACGCCGCAGTACAGATGATCTGCCAGCGGGATGAGGAACGCGCCGATGGAGGAAGCGGTCTTGTCCGCGTCGATCTTCTCCAGCTCGCCGACAACCCAGTCGCCCTGTGCATAGAATGCGCAAGTGCCGTCAAGCAGTGCCTGCTGCGCCTGCTGATAGGTATCGGACAGGTAGGTTTCCTGCACATAGCCAAGATCGACCAATTCCTTGATCTTGCCGATGGAGTCGATGAAGCCATTCATGTCGCTCCAATGCTTCTGGTTGGTGCTCATTGCGTCGGCAAAGGCCTGTGCATCCTCGGGAGCGTAATCGCTGTACCATCCCATCAGCGCAAAGAACTGGAGTGTCCAGGTGTCAACGCCGGAATAGTAGACCGGGGAAATGCCGTTTGCCTTGATCGCTTCGCAGTCAGCAAGGAACGCGTCCCATGTGGTGGGGACTTCGGTGATGCCGGATGCGGCCAGCACGTCCTTGTTGTAGAACATATACATACCGCCGCCGGTTGCAATCGGGAGATTGTAAAGCTTGCCATCCAGCAGGTAGCCGGGGGTACGCAGATAGGAATCGCTGTAGAGATAGGAATAGTCGTTTGCCGTCAGGTCAACAAAGTTGTCGGCGACGGACAGACGGGAGTTGGTGTAGGACACAGGCTGGAAGTAGAGGATATCGGGCACGTCCTCGCCGCCGGCGTAGCGAACCTGAATCACCTGCTCGCCCTGATCGCCGTCCGGCACTTTTTCCAGAATGAGCTTTGCGCCGATTTCTTCGGCGTGGGCGTTGACATAGTCAACTGCTGCAAGCAGACCGTTCGACTCGTCGGAGGTCTGGAGCATCAGCGTCAGCTCAGGCAGCTCCGCTGCCGGCTGCTCGGCCGGGGTGTCCTCGGCTTTGGTTTCCGTCTTTGCATCTGCCGCATCCGCAGCGGGGGTATCCGTCGTGCTGGGAGCAGCTTCCTTCGCTGCGCAGGCTGCAAAGGACAGCAGCATGGTCAGCGCCAGAAGCATGCAAAGAATTTTCTGCATCTTTTTCATTTCTGGTTCTCCTTTTCATTTGTTCGGAGCCTTTGGCTCTTTCTGTTATGATTGTAAAGCAGTCCATCCATGAAAAAAACTGCAAAAAACCACAATAACTTATACTCTTCTACACTTCGGACAAGTATGCACGCGGGCTTTTTCCCGTCTTTTTCTTAAATACGTTCGTAAAATAGGTATACTGTCGGAAGCCGCACCGCTCTGCGATCTGGCTGAGCGGAAGCGTGGGCTCTTTCATCAGCGCGATGCTGCGCTCAATGCGATAGTCCGTCAGATAAACCGCAAAACCTGTCCCGGTCTCCTCCTTAAACAGTTTGCTGAGATAATTGCTGGAAATGCCGAGCTGCTCCGCAATCTCGCTGACCGACAGCTCGTCGGCATAATCCGTCTGAATGCGGCGCAGCGTCTGACGGACATAATGGGAGTATCCGGCTGACGGTGCATCTGTGTGCATCGCCGAAACCAGCCGGGAAAACGCACCGAAAAAGAACGCCTTTGCATCGGCGACGGAAGAAAATCGCCGCCAGATTTCATCAAAGCTGCTGCAGCTGCCATAGACGCTTTCCAGCGGCACACGATGCTTTTTTGCCGCACGATTGAGTACGCCCAGAAGATCATTCAGAATCATGCGGGCATTTTCCAGATCAACGCGGCGTGTTTCGATCATGTCAAAAATCTCATTCAGACGCGCTTCGTACTGCGTGCCGTCCTCCAGCGCAGAGGCAAAGCTTTTTTCTGTTTCCAGCGGCAGCCCCATCAGCACAGACTGCGTCTGTTCCTCCGGACTGCGCAGCACGCAGGTGTCGTCGTGATAAAACAGTTCCTGCTTCAGCGCTGCTACATAGCGATAGCCCTCACGCAGGTGGGCTATATCCCGCAGCGATTTGTCCATGCAGAAGTTCGCCTGCCGGTTAAAGTAATTTCTCATGCAAAATGAGATCCTCTGCAGGACGTTCTGCGTCCGGGCGTCGATTTTTGCCTGACTGACCTGTCCGCCATGCGAAAACAGCAGCACATAGATGCCGTCGCCAAGGCTTCCCGCCAGACCATCTCCGCTCTCATGCAGGATCTCTTCAACAATATTGAGCACACCGTAATCAAACAGCGGGTCGTCCTGCGCAGCGTATGCAGACCGGCCATCTGCGCATGGGGTAAACGTCAAAAGGCACAGCATCAGCCGGTCCTGCGCAAGCCGAATGCCAAGAACATCCATATGATGCCGAAGCTCCTCCGGCGGTATTTCCTCCGTGAGGAGCCGGTGGAGAAACTCATTTTTCAGAACCATGTGGTTTTTGCGCACATAGGCCTCCGCGTCCCGTTCACGCGCGTGCTCGCTGTTTACCGTGGCCTGCTGCCGGATCCAGTCGGCGGCGCGCTGAAGATGCTCCCGCAGAGCCGCAGCGCTGATCTCATGTTTGAGCAGATAGTCCTGTGCGCCAAGCTGAAGCATTTGCCTGACGTGCGGATAGTCGTCGCAGTTGCTCAGCGCAAGCACCGGCAGCCGATGGGGGATGGCGGAAAGATGCTGCATCAGCGCTACCCCGTCCATGACCGGCATCAGCACATCCGCGATCACCACATCGACCGGCTGCGCTGCAAGAATTTTCAGCGCCTCCGCGCCGTTGGCCGCCTGCGCGCATACCAGAAACTCGCTGCCGCTCTGGTCGATCAGCTCTTTCAGATAGCTGCGGAACCACAATTCGTCGTCCACGATCATCACATTATACACGTTCTGCCGCCTCCGTTCCTTTTTTCATTTCTATTTTTGGCAGCAGCAGCGCCACTCTCGTCCCGAACCCGCCGGAGTGGAGCTCCACGCCATACGGCGCGCCATAGTAAAATTTGATCCGGCCGATCACGTTCTGCAGACCGATATGACTGTCGTCGCTTTCGTTCAGAATTTTTTCAATGATCTCTTGCGGCATTCCCACTCCGTTGTCCACGACCTCGACCCGCAGCATTCCATCGTCCGAAAACATCTGCACCTTGACAACCCCCGGCCGCTCAGACGGCGCAATGCCGTGCTTGAGCGCGTTTTCCACCAGCGGCTGGATCAGCATTTTCAAGATTCTATACTGTTCTAGTCCCGGCTCAACCTCAACTGTATAGACGTATTTTCCGCTGTATTTAAAGGTCTGGATCTCCAGATAGCTGCGCAGACTCTGCGCCTCCTCTTCGATTGTCAAATATTCGTTTGCGCGCATGTTGTTCCGCAGCAGTACGGAAAGACTGTCAACGACGGTTACGATATTCTCCTCTTTCTGCACATAGGCCATATAGCGGATGGTGTTGAGCGTATTATGCAGAAAATGCGGATTGATCTGGTTTTGCAGAATCTGAAATTCCAGCTTGTGGCGCGTCTGCTCCGCGCACTGAATGTCGTACAGTAGATTCCGGATGCGGTCAACCATGTAGATGATTTGATTTTGAAGCGTTTCAATCTCGTCGCCAGAGTGAATCACGGGCTGCATTTGCAGATTCTGTCCGCCGATCTGTGCGACCGCAGTGCACAGCTTCTGGATTTTTGCGGTTTCACCGAACAAAAAGACTGCCAGGAATGCGACTGCTACCACGCCGAACAGCAGGCTGACTGCCATCGCTGTCAGGCTGACGCTGCGAAATTCACGCGTTACATCGCTTTCGGGCACAACACCGAGCGTCAGCCAGCCGGTCAGCTCGGAACGCTGATAGATCACGAGACTGGAAACGCCCGCGATCTCCGTATAGCAGCTGCCGCTTGCTTCGCTCTGTCCGCTGCTTGCCAGCAGCTGTGTTCCGATCTGCTGCGGCACATCCAGCGGATAAATGATGCTTCCGCTGGCGGGGTCGATGATATAGATCGCGCCAAGGCCGTTGAAGTCCTTGCCGTAGCAATCGTTCAAAATCGTGTAGCGCACATCCGCTTTCACAACACCCAGCCGTTCGTTGCCGGAATAGATGTTGCGTGCGATGGAAAGCACCATTTCCGAACCGTTGCTGTAGGGCAGGATCACGGCGCTCTTCTTATCCTCCATGGACACCTCATAAAACCATGGCTGCTCGATCAGGGTGTTATACGGCAGCGTCGTTCCGATCCTGAAATAGTTGCCGGTGGTGCTGGAGATCATCATTCCCTCCAGATATGTCTTGAATTGATACAGGCTCAGCATGGTGTCCAGAATCGTCTGGTTGTACGCCAGCTTCTCCGCCGGGTCAGCCGTCTCATAGCTTCTCAGGGGGCTGATAATATGGTTGGTATCAATGGAGGCGCAGATCACCAGATGATCCACATCCCTCAACATCGTCTCAAACGAGCCGTTCAGCCGTTCCAGCACGCTGCCGATATAGCGCTCCGCCGCGTTCTGCGCCTGTCTTGACGTCTGCCGGTACCAGAAGCCTCCGATCGCACCGGCCATTACGCAGACGATCAGCACCGATACGATCAGGACCTTTGTCTGAAAGTGCATATTTCGTTTCCTATTTCCAGCAGTTTTCATACGGCAGCACCTCACGGCTCAATCTGGTTTCATTATAGAATTTTGTGAAAAACGCCGCAAGATAAATTTCCGACATCGAGCTATCAAATCAAGACATCTTTTGAATGTGCGCTTGTATCTGAATCCGCTTCGTGATATGTATACGGCAGGAGGTGCCGTCATGAAAAAAACGATCGGTTATGTTCTTTCCCACACGCATTGGGACCGCGAATGGTATTTGTCCTTTCAGCTGTTTCGGATGCGCCTTGTGGACATGCTTGATACGCTGATCCCCTATCTGGAGCAGCACCCGGAGTTTCCGCACTTTCATCTTGACGGACAGACGATCTGTCTGGAAGATTATCTGGAGGTGCGCCCGGAACAGGCGGCGCGGCTGCGGCATTTGATCGAAGCCGGACGCATTGCCGTTGGCCCGTGGTATGTTCTGCCGGATCTGCAATGCATCGGTCAGGAGTCCATCCTTCGCAATCTCAGCCGCGGTCTTGCGCTGGCGCAGCGCTTCGGTGGCGGCACGCCCGTCGGATATCTGCCGGATATTTTCTCCCATCCGGCGCAGATGCCGCAGATCTTTGCCGGGTACGGTTTTCGTGCCGCTGTGATCTGGCGCGGAAGCTCAGACGATCCCGAGCCTCCCTACGAGGTGCTTTGGCGTGCGCCCGACGGCACGCAGCTTCTGACGCTCCGCCTGCCGGACGACCGGGGCTATCTCAACGCCTTTCCTCTGGGCGATACGCCGGAGGCGGTCAGCCGCCAGTTTGAGGACTGGTTTCGTGAACGCCTGCCGCGTTCTCCAAGCGGCCAGCTTCTGTTCATGAACGGCTGCGATCACCAGACGCCAAACTACGCGCTGCCGGAATTGATCCGGTATTTTAATGAGACGCATGACGATTACGAACTGCGCCAGGTATCGCTGACACAGTATCTTGACGAGCTGCACATATCGCCGGACGCGCTTGCCGTATTCTGCGGAGAACAGAACCGGACGAATTATTCCGCAGGCCGCCACCTGAATCCGACGCTCAAAAATACGTTCTCTGCGCACATTCCGCAGAAAATTGAAAATGCCCGATGCGAGGCCGGGCTTGTGCGCTGCGCAGAGCCGCTGAGCGCCATGCTGGCAGCAGCTCATCTGCCGCTGGGGCTGCATTATCTGGATACGGCGTGGAAATATCTCCTGCAAAACCACCCGCACGACAGCATCTGCGGATGCAGCTGCGACGATGTTGCGCGCGATATGGAGCGCCGCTTTGCGTGGGCCAGCGATATCACGCAGCAGTATCAGCAGGAGGCCATGCGCCGTCTCACCGCGCAGACCGATACACAGCAGGCGCGCGACGGCGAAATCCCCATTCATCTGTTCCATCTCTGCCCATGGCCGGAGGAAAACGCCGTACAGGCGTTTACGCTGCGCCTGCCGGCAGATGCCTTCTTCCGCGATCTTGCCGTTCGGACGGCAGACGGCAAGAACGTTCCCTGTCAAATTTTCCGTCTGCAAAAGGATGGCGTGATCCTGCATCCGATGGACCGAGATCCAAGCTGGGACGATTATCTGCTTGCCGATGTGCTGGTGCAGCTTCCGTATCAGGCAGCCATGAGCTGGACGACCGTCCGTCCATCGTACCGCTGACGCTGCCGGAGCGGCCGGTCGTCCGCTTTCAGACGCTGGAAAACGAATATCTGAACGTCTGTATCCATCCGAACGGAACGCTGGATGTCAAGAATAAGCGCAGCGGCACGGCATATCGGGGACTGAATCTCTTCACCGACGAAGCCGATATCGGCGACGCATACCTGTTTTCGCCGGAGCTTACCGCGCAGGTTTGGAACTCTGCGGCCAGCGCGCCGTCCATCCGTATCCAGCAGGGCGCGCTTTGCAGCAGCGCCATTCTGGACTGGACTTACCGCCGCAAGCCGGACGAGCCGGAGCAGTCGCTCCGCCTGACGGTCAGCCTGCGGAAGAACGACCCGCTGCTGCGGTTTCATCTGAAAATTACAAATCGCATAGGCGATCATCGCCTGCGGGTGCATTTCCCAACCGGATTTTCCTGCGACGAAAGCTTTGCCGATTCCATCTTCACCGTAGAACCACACCCCATTCGCAGACGGCAGCCAAAGCCGGAGGCGTGGGTCGAGACAGAAAGCGGCTGCTATTCGCAAAAACGCTTTGTCTATCTGCAAAACGGACAGCAGCGGCTGGTATTTATGGGCGCAGGGCTTCTGGAATATGAAGCCTCTGACTGCGAAAGCGGCACAGAGCTTGCCGTAACGCTGCTGCGCGCCGTCGGCCGGTGCGGCTCGGTTCGCTCCATGACCGCTTACGCTCCGCCTGGTCCCTGTGCGCTCTATCCGCAGGATTCTCAGCTGCTCGGCGAATGGGAAATGGAATACGCGCTGGCGTTCGATGCACCGGACGATGAACTTTCCAAGCTGGCAGAGCGCTATCACACGCCGGAAGCATACCATCAGGACACCGCGCATCCCGCGCAAAAGCAGGAGTCTCCGCAGGGGCTGTTCCGTCTGGACGCGCCGGAGTTTGTCGTTTCCTGCGTGCAGGGGCTGGGCGACGGAGAGGTTCTGCTCCGCGGCTATCAGTACACCGGACATCCGCTTTCGGTCTCGGTTCGGTTTTGCCGGCCCATCCAAGCCGCGTGGCGCACAGACTTTACCGGCGGTCACCGTGAAACTGCGGAGATCTCCGACGATGCGCTGGCATTCTCCGCACCGCATGCAAAAATCATGACATTTGTCGTTCGGCTGTAAAAAGGACTCGCCGCCTGCAAAAACTTCTGCTATACTGTCAGCATAACACCGCACAGGAGGCGAGATCATGAACAGGCCGCCGGAGCTGCATACAGTCGATCTGCTGACGCAGCCGCTATCCATCTCATTTGAAAACGCCGCGCTGCAGATCCTCCGATTTTCTAAAATTTATGAGAACGCCCACGCATGGGTGATCCCGCTGCATTCGCATCCAACGATCGAGCTGCACTATATTCTCTCCGGCGCGGGCCAGATCCAGATCGACGATACGTTCTTTCCTGTAGGAATGAATGACATCTATGTAACGCTGCCGTTTGTCCCGCACTGCCAAATCTCCTCCGAGACGGATATCATGGAGGAATACTGTGTGGAATGCACGCTGGAGCTGCCCCCGGCAGGAAAAGGCGAGCCAGATCCGCTCGCATCTCTGCGCCGCTTCCTTTCCCGTCAGGCATTTTCCTCTGCAAGCGCACCGGATGAGCTGCTGCCGCTGCTGCGGCAACTTGACCAGCAAGCGACCTTCTCGGATTCGCAGCTTTTGCAGATCAAGCTTTCATATCTGCGGTGCCTGTTTGATTTTCTCTCTGTTTTATCGGAGGCAAAACCTCCCGAGGTGCTTTCCGGAAAAAAGCACGCAGACACGACGGCGCTTCGCATCAAAAGCTATCTCGATGTCAATTTTCGGACACCGTTTTCCGTTCAGGATCTGTGTGCGCAGTTTTTCCTGAGCCAGCGGCAGCTTGACCGCATTTTCTGCCGCGCCTACGGCGTGACCGTTCATGCATATCTGACAGAGCTTCGCTGTCACTACGCCTGCGCGCTGCTGGAAAAAGGCGCGTTTTCGGCGCGCCGCGCCGCGCTGGAAAGCGGGTTCAGCGGCTATCAGCAGATGCATCGCGCCATTCGCCGCAAGCAGCCATAGCTTACATGCTCATACAGCGCAGGCGCAATACGCCTCATGAAGCGTTCCCGTCTTATGAACTGTTTGAAGGTGCAGAGCTATTTGGGCGTACAGCACAGGACTCAAGCCCGTCTCATGGGTTTCGAGTCCTGTTTTTGCAAAAATGATGCGCAAGATTTTCGCCCATCCGACGAAGCTTTGGCGTATTGCGTTCTGGTCTTTTCTTCCATCGCCTGAAAGCAGTCGGACACCCTGCCTTTCGTCCATTTTACGAAAGGCAGGGTGTCCGTTTTTTGTTGTCCATGTATGCGTTCTTCCGCTCAACATACAGCCTGAACCGTTTACATATGGGTGCGGACAGGCAAGAAGGCTGCTGCAACATCAGATATGCTGTGAAAGGGATATTCCTTGCCGCAGAATGATACCGGCATGGCGGCTGCTTTTCTCTGCGCCTCTCGACAATTGCACGCTTCCGTTAATTCAACAGGAAATCGATAAACTGCGCGGCCGTTTCCGGGTGCTCCGCATTGCTGACGATCCCCAAGTAAAGCGGCCTGTCCAAAATACCGTAAAGCCGCCGGATTTGCTCCGCACCGCTGAAAAATATCCGTGTCGGCCGCAAGGAAATCCAGCTCTCCGGCATAAATGCGCGCGAAAACCGATTCCAGCGCCGCCATACTCGCCGGTGTGTAATCCATCGACAGAAAAATATCATCGTCCAGCCGCACGTCGGAATTGCGCAGATCGATCTGCGCATACGCTGCAAACTGCTCTGACAGCGCTGATTCCGTCAGCGCATGGCAGTTGATAAAAGCGCCGGAAAGGGCGGCCTCCTTCTGCGTCAACGCCATACGCACTCCATAGATGCCAAGGCAGCTCAGGAAAAGCACTGTCAGCAGGAGCCACTTATGATAGCTCCAGAAATGATCGATTTTCTCAAGAAGCACAGCTGTTTTGCCTGCGGGTCGTTTTTTCATCTTACGCCTCTCTATCGGTGATATTCTAATTGTATCCAAGCTGCTCCAAAGCGTCAAGCCATGTGCTCCCTAATCCAGCTGCAAAATATACTGTAGGACTCGGCGCACGCTTGTCACAAGGTTTTCGCGCGAGATCAGGCCCATTTTCAGCGCATTTTGCAGCCGCTTAGGGCTTCCGGCCGGCATTTTGACGTCGTTGCCCTTTAGAAGCTCCCGGTAATGCTCGCCCAGATTTCCCCAGTCCGTTACGACCAGCCCGCGAAAGCCCCATTCCTCACGGAGTATTCCCGTAAGCAGCTCCGCATTTTCCGATGTCTTTCTGCCATTGAGCAGATTATAGGCGCTCATCACCACACGCGGCTGCTCCTCCCGCATCGTCACTTGAAAAGCCCTCAGGTAAATCTCACGCAGCGCGCGTTCACTGACGGCAGAATCATACTTTGCGCGGTTCCACTCCCGGTTGTTGCAGCACAAATGCTTCACCGCCGCGCCAATTCCCTGAGACTGAATGCCGCGAATCATGGCAGCTGCCAAAACACCGGTGACAAGCGGATCTTCCGAATAGTATTCGAAGTTTCTGCCACCGCACGGATTGCGATGGATATTGATACCGGGCGTCAGCCACATCGCGCAGTTGTTTTCCCTGACCTCCTGTGCGCCGGCCCTGCCGATCTGACAGGCAAGCTCCGCATCCCAGCTGCACGCGATCAACGTCGCCACCGGCCACGCCGTTGTGCAGACGCCCCTTCCCGGCCGGACGCGGAAGCCCGCCGGGCCGTCGGCGGTCATCGCGTTCGGAATGCCGCGTGACGTCAGTCCCCCGATCCCGCCAAGGTGCGATGGCCCGACAGGCGGAGCGCCGCCCAGCAGCGTAATCAGCTCGTCATCGCTGAGCTTCTCCAGAAACTGATCGAGCGTAAGCTCTCCCTGCGCCACCTGCTCAAGGGAGACCTCCGGCCTCCGATCCCCACAGGGCGTATTTCGGTCCAGGATCATATCCTCCCAGTAAAATCCGGTGCGGATTGGCGGCCAGTGCGGCCACTGCACCAGCGGCTCGTATTCTCCGGTGGCAATCGGCTGGTATGTGCCGTCGGCGCGCAGGCGCTTCGACAGCTTTCGCGGCGCGCAGCGGCGCCGCAGCTGCTGAACGACCCGCTCTTGCTCAATGCGGAGGCTTCCGATCCTTTCGGTGTCGCGTATGCTGTTTCCCAGAAACAGTTCATATTCGCCCGGCAGCAGTACATAAGCGGACAGGCTTTCGTCATAGGATGCCCAGTCCGCAATTTTTGTGCGAATCTGAACCTCTTCGCAGCCGCCCGGCTTCAGAAGTCCTGTTTTTATAAACCCGCGAAGCTCCCGGGACGGCATATCCAGCCGTCCTGCGGGCGCTGCCACATACAGCTGTACGACCTCTCGCCCTGCCGCAGCGCCCGTGTTTGTCACCTGCGCGCTGATGCACAGCTCGCCGCCTTCCTCTTTGATCTGCCGGCACCGGATCGCAAACGTCGTATACGACAGACCGAATCCAAACGGATACTGCACCTTTTCCGCCGCTCCGGGAATCGTTTCAAAATACCGATACCCCACGAAAATATCTTCCGTGTATTCCACACGCTCTTCACTTTTGAAAAAGCTCTCCGTGGAGGGATAGTCCGCGATCGAGGCGGCAAAGATATCGGTCAGCTTTCCTGACGGGCAAACATCACCGCAGAGAATATCCGCCTGCGCGGACGCGCCCTCCATGCCTCCCTGCCACGCCAGCAGGACGCTTTGGATCCGGTCATTGTTTCTAAACCACGCGGTATCCACAATACCGCCAACGTTCAGCACGACCACGACCCGCGCAAAGCTGGCCGTAACGCGCCTGACAAGTGCCTGCTCCGCAGGCGACAGGTAGAAATCGCCGTCATTTTCGCGGATGCTTTGATCATTCCCCTCTTTGGAATAGCGGCAGATGCTGATGATTGCCGTGTCGCAATGCTCGGAAGCCTCCGCCATCAGCTCTGCCGGAAGCTCCGGCTCCGGGATCTCGTCGTGGCTTTTTCCGGAGGCAAGCATTTCCGTCACATATTCTGCATAAAACGCATTCAGCGGTTCAAAGACCTGTACCTTTCCTTCCGCCTGCTTTTCCTGCATAGCCTGATAAAACTGCCGCACATAGCGCACGGTCACATCTCCGCTGCCTCCGCCGCCCTTGATATAGTCGGCGGACGCCTTTCCAAAAAGCGCAGCGCAGTTTTCAGGATGCAGCGGCAATACGGAATGCCGGTTTTTCAGCAAAACCATACCCTCCGCGGCAGCGCGGCGGGACAGCGCAATATGCTCCGCAGAGCCAGTGACCATTTCTCCGTTCTCGCCCAGCGGCAGCACCGGTTGATATTTCAGTCTGTGCCATTTTTCCATAACGTTTTTCCTCAAACGATCCTCCGTTCTTTACCGCCGCACGCTTTCCAAGCTGCTCAAGGCCGCTTCGCGCATTTTGCTCCGGAAAAGGCGTGCGTGTGCGGGCGCCAGCAGGCGAAGCATCCCTTCGCCAAACGTCAGGCTCTTCCTCCGCGCACTGCCTTGACGATCTCATGCGCTTCTCGGCAGAGTGCCGTCACTGCGTCAAAATTCCCGGCGGCAAGTTTTTCTTTGGGCACAGCCAGCTGCCGCCGACGGCGTGGACGAACGGCGCTTCAAGATACTCCTTCAGGTTTTTCGCATCCACGCCGCCGGTCGGGATGAATTTCACACTGCCGAACGGTGCAGAGAGCGCTTTCATCGCTTTCAGTCCACCGTAAACGCCAGCCGAGAAGAATTTGACCACGTTCAGGCCGAGCTTCATTGCGGCCATGATCTCCGTGGGCGTGACGCAGCCGGGCGTGATGGGAACATTCCGCTCCACGCACCAACTGACCACCTCCGAGTCAAAACCCGAAGAGACAATGACCTTTGCGCCGCATTCCAGCGCCTGCTTGCACTGGTCAAGCGTCACGACCGTACCCGCGCCGACAAGCATCTCTGGGCAGCTTTCGCTGACTGCCTTGATAGAGTCCGCCGCAGCTGCGGTGCGGAAGGTAATTTCCATTGCGTCCACGCCGCCTGCCAGCAGCGCCTTTGCGGTCGGAACCGCGTCCTTCGCGTCGTCCAGTACCACGACCGGCACAACACCGCAGTTTTCCAAAAGGCTTCTTTCCTTCATTGCTTTCTCATTTCCCATACATTCAAACATCCAATTTTAAAGGCTTCATTCCCTGCTTCCGCAAGGCTCATCCAACGCAATGGCCGGCTCCGTATGCAGGATGCTTCTTCCGCACCATGGCGCTTCGCCAAACAGCCGGTCTGTGATCGCGCTGACGGTAGCTTCGCAGGCGTCCGCGTTTACCTCGATATAGGTCGCCTCCTCCGGAAGGTAGGTGTCCGCGAAAAACGGCGAGCCGTAATTGAGCACGATCTTTTTCCGGCCATCGAACATATGCATCGCCCAAACGAGCATAAACGGCGCGTTCCATGCTGTCGCATATGCCATATCCATATTGAAGATCGCAATGTCATACTGGTTTTGCAGCGCGTTGATATCCTCCTGCCAGCATACGTTGGACGGCACATCATAGATATCCCGCATGACCACTGCCTGAAAGCCCCGCCGTTCCAGCTCGTCCTTCAAAAGCTCAGATGATCTTCTTCTGTTTTCATCCGTAACATCCACGATCAGGATTTTCCTGCACCGCTCGGGCTTCAGCGGAAGGATATTCCGCCTGTTGCGAAGCAGGCACAGACCGTTCCGGTTGATCTCCGCGCCCGCCTGATCGACCCAAGCCGCGTCAGGCGTATGCAGCGAAAAGCCCGCAATCTGAATGGTTTGCATTCAGATTGCGGGCTTTCTGTCTATTATGGTATTCGACAGGCTGTGAAAACCGGTATGCCGCCGGTTCTCAACGCATTTCCCGGTCCGCGCCTGTGATGGGACGAATGACGCGGCACGGGTTCCCTGCCGCGACGACGTGATCGGGGATATCATGCGTCACGACGCTGCCAGCGCCGATGACAACGTCGCTGCCAATCGTCACACCCGGCAATACGCAGCAGTGTCCACCGAACCAGACGTCGCTTCCGACTGTGATCGGGAGGGCATACTCATAGTGCCGGTTTCGCTGTTCGCGGTCGATGGGATGGTGCGCGGTATAAAAGCCGCAGCACGGGCCGATGAACACATTGTCGCCGAAGGTGATCTTACCGGGATCCAGAAATACGCAGTTGTGATTGATAAACAGGTTGTCGCCGGCCTCCATGTTGTAGCCGAAGCTGATATAGATATTCTGTTCTGCGCGGACGTTTTTCCCGACCTTATGCAGGATTCTGCGGAGGATGGCCTCGCGTCCTGCAAGGTCGGACGGCTTCATCTGATTGAATTCGTGACACAGATCTAGGCAGCGGAGATTGTCCTCGTCACGGCCGGGAAACATTGTATCATACATCTGTCCAAGCTGACACTTTTCACGTTCGGTCATATTACCTCACAATCTCAAACTGCTGCTCCGGCGTCAGATCGACGACCGTGCAGTCGTTTGCGTAGGTGCATTCCGGTAGAATAATCATTGCGGTCAGCTCGTCCGCCTGCGCAGGAAGCGGTGCAAGGTGCCAGATGGCGGCATTCAGCTTGACGAGCGTATGCTTCGGCACCAGAAATGCCTGCACAAGCTCCGTGACCGGCGTGCCGCCGGAGGCGGGCGCGCAGTGCAGGATCATGTCGTCGTTCATCGGCAGGATCATTTCCCACGTTGTGGTGTGGTACTCCTGCTGTGTGATGAGCATACGCTCCGGCTTTTTGACCAGGATCGGCGAGAAGCCGATGCGGTGCTGGCTGTCGGCGCTGATGCGATCCGGGAAAAAACGGTGCAGCTCGCCGCAGAGGGCGTAGCCCTGCGGCTGCTCCATAAAATAAAACTGGCCGAACGGAGAAAAGGCTTCGTGCGTCAGGGGTTCTATATATATGGTTCTCATTGGGTATCCTCCTAATATTATGCAAAGTAGAAAATCTGTTTCATGTCCGCACAAAATTCCCTGTCCGGGCGGACGGCAAATTTCTGGAAGCAGGGCTTTGTGTGCGTCCACCAGCGCTGCGTTTCCTCGTCCTGTGCCATTTTTTCCATGTCGGTGTCGTAATCATCGCCGATGTATTCAAAATAGGCAAAGACCTGCTCGCCCTCGCGGAAGATAGAGTAATTGCGCAGATTGCAGTCGTGGATGGTTTGCAGCACCTCCGTCCACGGAGCGGCGTGAAGTGCCTCGTATTCCTCGATCTTCTCCGGCTTCAGCCTGCCAAGCTGGCCGAAGATCACGCGTTTTCCCGCATTCATACGATCACCTCGCGCAGCCATTCGAGCGTGCAGTTCACCATATGATGGCCCAGCTCCTCGCTGGCCTCGACAGCGCTCTTGGCGAACCATTCGGTGTTACGGTCGCAGCGGCTGAGGTCGACGTGGTCGGGGTATGTACCCATCATGAGGGACGTTTCCCACTTGCCCGCGTGGTCGAAGCCGCCGCATTTGTGCTGCGCTTCCTTGCCGATGAGCGGAATGACCTTGATGTACGAGAACGGATCGTCGCCGGTGCCGAGGTTCTCATAGTAATCGGCGTAGGAGTTGCTGCCCCACCAGCCGCGGCCAAGGGTATCCTCCATGTATTCCATGGTGACCTTCTTGGCGGCCTTGTGGCAGGCGATGGTCATGGGCATGAGGCCCGCTTCCTCGGTCTGATGGTGCGCGACGCAGTAGATATTCTTCACGCCGCCGTAGATCATCGACTTGAGGATACAATATAGATAGTTGGTGTACGCATCTTCATCGACCTGGATCGTGCCGGTCTCCGGGCCGCCGACGGCATAGGACGCGACGCCGTACCAGATGGGCGGGCAGACGACGATCTCCTTTTCCTTCTCCAGCTCGCGCATCACGCCGTTAATGACCATAGTGTCGGTGCCGCAGGAGGCGTGGTGGGCGTGGTATTCGATCGTGCCGATGGGAATGATGAACGGCACTTTGCGCTTTTTTGCGTCCTCGATCTCGTCGAAGAACATGTCGATCAGCTGCATGGTTTTTTCTCCGTATGCGATCAGAATTGCCAGTACCGGCGTGCGCTGCACGCCGGTACGTTTTGTAAAAATCAGAACATCAGCTCGGGGCAGACCTCGGGGATCTCAGGACTGAGGATATCGCAGCCGCTCTCGGTCACGACGATACCCTTCTCCCAGCGGACGCCGAAGGTCGGGCAGGAAATGAAGGTATCAGCCTGATAGGTCATGTTGGGCTGGAGCGGATACATGGAGGTCGTCTCGGCCCAGGGGGCTTCGACCTCGATGATGCCGGTGGAGTGCAGCGGGCCGTAGACGAAATTCTTCGCAAAGCCGTTATCGACGTAATACTGATAGAATTTCTTCGCAATGTCGCCCGCCATGACGCTGGCCTTGACCTGCTCCACCGTCCACTGATGCGCCTGACGGCAGAACTGGACAATGTCGCGGCGCTCGCCCTCGAGCTTGCCGAGGCAGATCGGGTAGCCGATGGCGGCGGAATAGCCGTCGATCTTGGCAGAAAGGTTCAGCTGGACAATGTCGCCCTTCTGGAACTCGCGGTAACACGAACGGGAGATCGCGTGGCGGGTAGAGGCCTCGGAGAAGACGTACATCGGCAGGCCCTCGTATTCCGCGCCGTTTTCATAGACCACGCGCTGGGCAACGCCGACCATTTGCAGCTCGGTCATGCCGGGACGGATCTCCTTGATGACCTGCTTCGTAGCAAGGTCGGCAAGACGGTAGCCCTCGCGCAGGCAGGCAAGCTCGTTTTCCGACTTGATCTGCCGCAGCTCGGTCATGATATAGCCCGCGTTGACGAACTCCGCGCCGGGGAACGCGTCACAGATGGCCTGATAGATGGTCATGGACGTGTCGAGGAACGACGCGATGCCGATACGGAGCTTCTGGCCGGTGACGCCGATGGCCTTGAACACGTCCTGGAACGTGTCGGCCTGTAATTCAGGATAGGAGGGGTCCGCGCCCTCGCGGTAGGCCTTCAGGCAGAAAATTTTATCCAGCTTGTTGCGGTCTGCGCCGAATTCGCGCGATTCGGGGCCGACCATCAGGGCAGCGTCGCCGCCGGCGGAGATGGCCACGCCCGCGCGCTCGAACAGCGGCCAGAAGCCGGAGAAGTAGCGGGGGTTGGCGTAGTCGGCCTCGTTGCCATTGACGATCAGCGCGTCGAGCTTTTCACGGCGCAGGATGGCCGCGCAGCGCTGGACTCTTTCTTTATACTCATGATCGGGAATGCAGATTCTTGCCATGTTATGTACCTCTTTTCGTATTTTTGATAATTCCGGCTCACTCACAGTAGCCCGGCGTTGTATAAAAGCTCACGGCTCTCGACTCGGCGCGGCCATACTGCGCCACGACGGGAACGTCGCTTTCCAGCACGATGGCGTACTGCTCGCCCTCGCGCGCGGTGTAAACGCCGAAGTCCGCTTCGCGGTTCGTGCGCAGGCAGCGCACGCGCCTTGCCGCGACCTCCGTATAAAAGGATACCGGTTCCCGGTCCTCATACAGGAGCGTAAACGTCAGATGCGCCGTCTGATCCGTGGTGTTTGTGACAATGATGGATTCGTGTCCGGGGATCACGTTCACGCCCTCGGGCGGCAGCTCCGCGTCCGGAAAGATCCAGACCTTTTTTCCGTAATTCATAGCCGTTCTCCTCTCTGCCCTTCGCTGCGGGCTTTCGCGCAGCCGTTTCCATGCAGCGCTCAAACAGTCTGTCCACCTGCAGGCGCCCGCACACGGAATTGCATTCTGCTCGGTTCTCGTTTCAATCCCCACAGCGGGCCAGTCCGCATTTCTGTCACGCTTTCCCAAGCTTTCTGTCCACATTTTATCGGTCCCGCCGCGCAGAGTCAATTCTCGCAGTAAAACATCTTCGAATTTTCATTGAATCGTTTTACTGAAATTAAATTTTCTCGTGACAATTGACAAGAATGCCTCTATAATTTTAGTCATAGGCGACAGCAATTTCTTACACGGAGGTAGAAGAATGGCCAGTATCCACGATGTAGCAGAAAGAGCCGGTGTTTCCGCTGCAACCGTTTCCAATTATCTCAATGCCACAAAGCCTGTGAGCCATGCACTCTCAGAGCGCATCCAGCGCGCCGTCGAAGAGCTGCATTACACGCCCAGTGCGGCGGCAAAAAACCTGCGCAGGCAGAAAAATCACGAGATCGGCGTTCTTCTCCCCAATCTCGACGATCCGTACTATGTTCAGATTTTTCAGGGCATTGAAAAAACCTTTTTCAACAGCGGCTATTTTCTGAACGCCGCATTTTCCGACGACATTCCCGAGGCGGAATGCGCTGCGCTCGAGGGCTTTTCCAGCAAGCAGGTCTGCGGTCTGATCCTGATTACCTGCCAGCCGGATTCCTGGAAGTATTACTACGACCATTTTACCTCCAAGGGCTGTCCGATTGTCATGATCGACCGGCGCATCAAATCGCTGGACGCGAGCTTTGTGACCGTGGACACCGGCACCTCCGTGCGCCAGCTCACATCCGCGCTTCTGGCACGGGGCTTCCAAAGGATTTACCTGTTCTCCGGCGAGGAAGGCTTTACCTGCGAGGATGACTGCGTGGATGCCTTCCGCGCGGCTCACATGCAGGCCGGCGTAACGCCTTCCGCGGAGCAAATCATTCGTTCACCGATGAGCAAGGAATCCGCTTTTTCCTCGGTGATCGGCCTCCTTTGTGGGCAGCAGCCGGATGCCATTATCACGACCTCCTCCCTCATGGCCACCGGCGTAATCGAGGGGCTGCATCTGCTCGGGCTCCCGGAGGCTGCGCTTCCGGTCCTCACGCTGGGCGAGGAGCATTGGAATCGATATACGCAGTCCTTTGCTTCGTTCTCCACCTCCCGGCCAGCCATTAAGGCCGGGGATACGGCGGCAGGGCTGCTGCTTGGTCAGCTTGCTTCTCCTCTGCGGGATACCGAGCAGACCATTCTGCACGACAGCGCGCTGCAAAGCAGTCTGCAACATCTCAAGCTCCGTCCCGGAAAAGCTCCGCAGGCTCAGAACTCCGACAAGGACAGGCTGCGTATTTTAATGCTCGACAATCCCGCCGTCCATCTGTTTCAGGGCCTGATCCGCAATTTCGAACAGCTTTCCGGCATACAAACGGAGCTTCGCTTTCTGCCGCACCATGCTATTCTGGACGAAATACAAAATGGCACGGATCGCTACGACGTTACCATGTTCGATATTCCGTGGCTGCCGCTGCTGGCAGACAGAATCCTGGCCGATTTTACGGAGGAGCTCGACCACACAAGCATTTCACATTTTTTCCCGAACTGCCTCCAGCATTTCGGTATGCTTCACGAGCGGGTCTATGGGATACCGTTCATGTATGCCCCGCAGATGCTTTACTACCGCAAGGATCTGTTTTCCGACTCCGTGCTTCGTGCCGAATTTGAACGGGAAACCGGCGCAAGCCTTCGCCCGCCTCTGACGCTGAAGGAATACAACGCCGTCGCCTCCTTTTTTACCAGAAGCACCAACGCCGTTGACTATGGCGTGTCCGTCGCCGCCGCCTATAACGAATGCTTTGCCCCGGAGCTTTATTTCCGTCTGCATGCCTTTCAGAGCCAGCTTCTCGGCAGCGACGGCCGTCCTGCCTTTGACAATCCGCAGACGCTGAAGGCATACATCAATTTCCGCCGTACCATTCATCTGGCAAAGCCGGACTATCTCCAGGCAACCGACGTATCGATCGTCAACGACTTTTTACGCGGTGAAACGGCCATGCTGATTACCTATCCCGCGTTTTTGTCCAATGCCGCAGACCTCCGCCGGAGCAGCACCTCCATCGGCTGCGCGTTGGTGCCGGGCCGGCGGCCCTTGCTGGGCGGATGGAGCTTCGGCATCAGCCGGGACAGCCGGCAGCGGGAACAGGCGCTCTCCTTCCTTCGCTGGGCCTGCGATGACGGGATCAGCAATTACTTCACCATCATGGGCGGCCAGACCGCAATCTCCAGCACATATACCAACGATGAAATGGTCAAGCTCTACCCGTGGCTGCCCCTTTATTATAAGACTTATCCCAATACACAGCCGCAGTATCAATTCTCCTTCCCGGACGGCAGGCCCATGCCCAGTAAGCAGATCGACGACATTCTCTGTAAATGGGCATACCAGTGCCTGATCTATCATATGGATATCTCTTCCGCCATTGCGGAAACGAACCGTGAGCTTACCAAATTGCTGACATAGCGCAGGCGCTTTCGGATGGCTCAGACGCAGCCTGTGCTTTTTATCGCCGCGGCTCTTGCTTCCTTTTACCAATTGTGGTATACTTATTTTGCCAGTATTTATACTTTTTGATAAAAACCGTGCATTGTATGTGCGTTCGGCAAAGCGTACCTTGTCGGACGCACATAAGTATCCCTGCGAATTTGGCTAAGGGATCCCTTCGGCAGCTGAAAAACCGCCGATTCCGGCGTACCCTCTACGCGGCGCAGCCTCCCGGAAATAGCAAACAGCCTCCGGACGAAGAAGCGTCCGTGATATAAGATCCGCAGCAAATCGCTTTGAATGGGTCTCGCAACGGGCCATCCATGAGATTCCGCACGGCGGCGGTGCGCAATAAAGAAAGATATCCGAAAACAAGGTATCATTATGAATGAAACCACAAAAACATATGCGCCTATGAATGGCAGAGAACTCTACCTTTGGGATATTGCAAGGCTGCTTCTGACAAAGCTTCATTGGCTGCTGCTTGCGGGAATCCTCGCGGGCGCGGGTACTTACCTTGCGGTAAAGCTTTTTGCGACGCCCATCTATGCCTCCAGCGCAAGCTTTTATGTATATAACCGCATTGACAGCAGTTCAACCGGAACGATCCATAACAACGACCTGAAAGCGGCCAAAAGCCTCGCCGCGACATACTCGGAAATTCTGGTGAGCAATTCTGTGCTGGACTCTGTCCTGGACGATTTGAAGCCGCAGGCCGCGTTGTCAAGAAAAGAGCTTGACCGTATGCTGACTGTTTCCGTCGTTCCGGATACGCAGCTGTTGGAGGTTGTCGTCACCTCGACCGATCCGGAGCTTGCCTGCACAATCGCAGATTCCTTTGCGAGAATCACACAAACGGAAATTGTCCGCATTGCCAAAGCGGGCGGCGTCGAGATCGTAGACCGGCCGGAGGCGGCGGCAAAGCCGTTCGCACCGCGGCTGCTGTTCGACGGTTTGATCGGCTTCCTGATCGGCGTAATGCTGATCTCCGTCGTTATCATCCTCCGTATGCTGGCCGACACGACGATCTATCTGCCAAAGGACATCGAAAAGGCTGCCAATATAGCCGTCCTCGGCCAGATACCGGACATCACCGCAGCAAATGATCGTGCTGTCTGTTGGGAATTGGCGGAGGGCGGCGCTGCCGCCCATGACGAAAACGAACGGCAGCCAAAGGGCGGCGGTTGAAGCCGTCTGCGTCAGCAGAAAGCGTCTGCTGACACGCGGCGGAAGAAAACGGCCGGATGGCCTGAATCGTCTCTGCCGCGAGGAAATATGTGTGTTTTGCCGCTGAGAAAGCATGGGGAAAGCGGAGGGAAATATGGACTTAAACATTGCCGGACAGTTTCAGCCGCTCGTTTCGGTCATCATGCCCGCGTACAATGCAGAAAAATACATAGAGGATGCGGTTCGCTCCGTAATTTCGCAGACCTATCCAAATTGGGAGCTGCTGATTCTGGACGACTGCTCTGCCGACCGCACCGCCGTGCTCGCGGAGGCTCTCGCGGGTCTCGACTCCCGCATCCGTCTGCTGCGCAATCCGCAGAATATGGGCGTGGCGAAAACCCGGAACCGGGGATTTTCGCTTGCCAAAGGCGAATGGGTCGCGCTGCTGGACAGCGACGACGTGTGGCACAGCAATAAGCTTGAAAAGCAGCTGCTGGCCGCTCGGGGCGGAGCAAAGCTTCTGTATACATCCTATGCGCTGTTTTCCGATGCAGCGGGAACGCGGATAAGCTATGTCGTCCCCGCAAAAACGGACTATCGCCATATGCTCAGCGAGAACGTCATCGGCTGCTCCACAGTCATGCTTCATCGGTCCATTTGCGAACGCTTTCGCTTCCGCGAGGATGTTTACCATGAGGACTATGCGCTGTGGCTGGAGCTTCTTCGAAATGGATACGCGGCAGCCGGCTGCACGGAGCTTCTGACGGATTGGCGCATCTCGGAAAACTCAAGATCCTTTGATAAGCGCTCCGCAGCAAAAAACCGGTGGTTTATTTACCGTAAGATCGAAAAGCTTCCGCTGCTGAGATCCGGATGTGCATTCATTGCATATGCGTTCCACGGAGTGGTCAAGCACAGGAGAATATGAGATGGAAGCCACAAAGGAAATGACCCCGCATCAGAGACTCCTGCTGGAGATGCTGAAGGACTTCGACGCCGTATGCCGCAGGCATAATATCCGTTATCAGCTCTTTGCAGGGACCGCATTAGGGGCAGTCCGGCATCACGGCTTCATTCCATGGGACGACGACGTGGACGTCATTCTGATGCGCAGCGAATATGAGCGCTTCTTTCGGGAGGCGGCAGGCGATTTTGACCCTGCGGTCTATTACGTCCAGCAGGAGCACAGCGCCCATTGGCCCATGCAGTTTTCCAAGCTGCGGCGGAATCATACGGCGTGTATGGAAAAATACCGTCCGAAGGATAAAGCGATTCATCAGGGTGTCTACATAGACATTTTCCCCTGTGACAATCTTTCCGATCATGCGGCAATGCGAAGGCTGCAATTCGCCGCGTCCAAAGTGATTATTGCCAAGGCCCTGTATGCGCGCGGCTATGAGACGGACAGCATCGCAAAAAAGCTGTTCATGCAATTCTGCCGTCTGCTGCCCCGGCGTCCGCTGGAAAAATTCTGTATGCGGAAAGCAGATCATGAGACAAGGATGCTGCATTCTTTTCTGGCTGCCGGAAAACGGTTTGAAAAAAATCTGCTCCCGCGCGAATGGATGGAGGCTTCCATAGAGCTTCCCTTTGAAGACGGCGTATTCCCGGTTTCCGCACATTATGACGCTCTGCTGACGCAGCTGTACGGAAACTGGCATATGCTCCCGCCGCCTTCGGAGCGCAAATGTAAGGAACACGCGGCTATCCTCGATTTGGAGCATTCCTACACAGAGCATCTGCAGGAGCAGCAGGACATGGAAATCACGGTTTACAGTCGGAGCATCCGATAGACCGCCGGAGGGATTTATGGAGAGGGTGGAGGTTGTCTGCGTCACCATGGGGCAGACGGACTTGTCAAAAGCGGAGGAAATGCATATCACCGGCGACGCCGTTTTCGGTAATCAGGCAGATGGCTTCCGCAAGGAGCAGCGGGTTCAGGATGGCCGCACGGTGAGGATGATTACCACGGATACCCGCGGTGTTGGCATAAACCGCAACATCGCCCTGCTGCACGCCGCTGGAGATATTCTGCTTCTGGCGGACGACGATATCTGCTACGCCGACGGGTATGAGGACGGTGTCCGGCAGGCCTATCAGGCGCATCCGGACGCGGATATGATTATCTTTTCCATGGATATCACCCAAAACGGACGTGTGATCCGTCAGGTGAAGAACCGGGACGGCCGTCTGCGGCTGTACCGTGCCCTGCGGTTCGGCGCAAGCGTCTGCTCTATCCGCCGGGAGAGCCAGCGTTGGGCGAATATCTGGTTTTCCACGCAGTTCGGCGGCGGAACCCGATATGCCCACGGGGAGGACACGCTGTTTATTCTGGATGCGTTCCGGAGGGGCCTTCGGGTCTATACCAGCAGCTTCTGTCTGGGGACGTGCGCCAAGGACACATCCACCTGCTTTCACGGGTTTGACGAGAAGTATTTTTATGACCAGGGCGTTTTGTACCGGACGGCTTTCGGCATTGCCGCCGCACCGCTGTGCATACGCTTTTGCCTCCGCCGCCGCAATGCATATAAAAACGACATACGATTTTTGCAGGCGCTCAACATGATGCTCCGCGGCGCCCGCAGAAAACTGGAGAAATAACAGATGGGCAATACGCTTCGCAAGCTTCAATTGTGCGAACAAATGATTTTGGACGATATTGACAGGGTCTGCGCAGAAAACGGATTGCAGTACTTTCTGGTGGGCGGGACCCTGCTTGGCGCAGTCCGGCACGGCGGCTTTATTCCCTGGGACGATGATCTGGATATTGCGATGTTCCGGGAGGATTACGAACGCCTTCAGGACATTTTCATCGAACAGCTGTCGGAAAAGTATTTCCTGCAAAACACGCAGACAGACCCCCTGTACCCGCGCGTGATTGCAAAGGTACGGCTCAAGGGCACCATCATGCAGGAGCGTTCCATGGAAGAGGTAGATATGAACCATGGCGTGTATGTAGATATTTTCCCCATTGACCGCATCCGAAACCCCCGAGGGCTTGGAATATGGGTACGGGGCGCCATTGTCCGGTTGTGCTTTGCTTACAAAACGCTGCTGGCCGGAAGAAGCAACGGTCACCGTATGCGCCTTAAGCATATGCTGCGCTTCATTCCGCATATCCTTCCGAACAGCCGGATCGAAGCACTGCTGCATAATGTCTGCACAAAGGATAATCAATGTCCGGACGCCGGGTTTGTGACGATTTTCCTGAGCGGGTATACCTATAAAAAGCAGACGATTCCTGCGGAGGTGTACGGAAACGGGCGGAAAATCAGATTTGAAGGGAAGCTGTATTCCGCCCCGGAGAAGCCGGAAGCCTTTCTGAAGAATTTGTACAACGACTATATGCAGCTTCCGCCCCCGGAAAAGCGGGGCGCACATAAGCTGACGAAAATCAGCTTCGGTCCGTATGATGAATATTTGGAAAATAAGGTACGAAATGAACATCGTTGACAGACGGACCAGTACGGAGAATCGTATAGGCGCTCTGCTTTTTGCGCTTTTTTATTTTTTTCACGCAATCAACAGCCCGGTTCCCGGCGTTAAGGTCGGAGACCTCTTTCTCGCAGCTTCCGTGGCCGCGCTTCTGCTTACAAAGGGCCGGGACAAAATCAAACTGCAGGGGATCCATATTCACCTGTTTATCCTGTTTTACCTGTTTTGCCTTCTGACGCTCGTTGACGCGATCGTGCATCACTATGTCGATCTGGGTGGAATCGTGGTGCGAATCGTTCGCTGGGCGTTTTACATTTTTTCCGCATGTGTCGTCTCGCAGCTGATAAGCAAAAGATGCCTGTATCGCTATGTGATTGCTTTGGCCCTGTTCAGCGCGGCAGTACTGATTTTGCAGGTGACGGTCTACACGCTTGCGCGATACCCGATCTCGTTTTCCATTTTCGGAGAGAAAATCGGCTATTCGACAGAGTCCCTGCGCGCAGCCGCCTTCTCCAACAGCATATACCGGTTTTCCGCGTTTTTCTCAGAGCCGGCGCATTATGCATACTTTGAATCGCTGGCGCTGGTAATGCTTCTTTTTTTCAACGACCAGCTGGGCAGGCGGCAATTCCTTACAGCGGGAATCATTGTCTTTTCCATGCTGCTGTCCACCTCGACCTACGCCCTTGCGCTTCTGGCGGTTATTGCCCTGTGCTTTCTTTTCAAGCACTTCCGGCACGGAGCAGGCCGCCGCTCCGGCTTCCTTGTGGCGCTGATACTCGCCTCCGCGATCATTGTTCTGTATTTCCTGCTGCAAGACACATCGCTTGCAGCCTACGCCGCAAGCAAGTTCCGAAATATCGGCACCTCCTCCAGAACGACCTTCATCTGGAACAGCGGGATCGATTTCTCCGTCTTTGATATTCTGTTCGGATGCGGCGCCGGCAACGAGGAGTATTATCTTCTGAAGCAATACGGCGTTCAGCTCGGATATTTGAATTCGCTGAGCATGGCCTTCCTGTACGGAGGCGTCACCGGACTGGTCATGACCGCGCTTTATGTACTCAACGCCATGGCCCGGTTAGGCGAACGGGGGCGTGTTCCCTTTTTGATCCTGATTGTAATGTCGATCTTTTCTACCGCCTTTTTTTCCGCAGTGATGGTTCTTTTTATGGTTGCCGCGACGTCTGTGAACGAAGCATCCCCGGCTGCTCAAAGGGATAGGAAGGACATGGTTCTGGAGCTGCAATGAAAAAGAAGACTGACCTGCTTTTTATCAATTCCCTGTCGTCTCTGTCGGTTCAGGTCGTCGCAATCCTGTCGAGCTTTGTCGTGCCGAAATGCATTCTCAGCGCGTTCGGCTCGGCGGCGTATGGAACAGTTGAGTCCATTACGGGCTTTCTGGGCTTTCTTACCTTACTCGAAGCAGGCGTCGGCAGCGTTTCCCGCGCGGAGCTTTACGAGCCGGTGGCAAAGCAGGATTATGCGGCGATCAGTACCGTTGTAAATGAGACGAAGCGCTTCTTTACAAGGATTGCCAACATATATCTTGTGAGCGTGCTTGCGCTTGGGCTCGTGTATCCCGCCATTGCGGACAACGGCGAGAACTTCTGGTTCAATTTTACGCTTGTCTTGATCGTGGCCGCCGCCAACCTTGTGCAGTATTACTTCGGCGCCGGGTATGTTCAGGTTTTATATGCGGACCGGAAGGTCTATCTGCTGAATTTCATTCAGACGGCAGCCTATTTGATGAACTGCGTCATCGTTCTGCTGTGCGGGCTGCTGGGAACAAGCATACATGTCATGAAGCTGCTTAGCTCTCTGGCATTTATTGTGAAGCCGCTCTTTGTGAACGTATATGTGAGAAGGCACTACCGGCTCACCTTAAATACACCGCGAAGCAGCCGGGTGCTGACGCAGAAGTGGAATAATCTTCTGCAAACGCTTGCCTACTATGTACACAGCAAGACGGATGTCGTTGTATTGACGCTGCTGAGCACGGTGAATTCCGTCTCCGTCTATTCCGTCTATGCGCTCATCACCACCGGGCTGTCATCCATCGTCAGCTCTCTCTGCAACGGCTTTACGGCCCAGCTGGGCGCTTCGTATGGGATCGGCGACAGGCAGGGCGTGCAGGAAATCTTTCGGAAATACGACTCCTTTATTTTCAATCTGACAGTATTTCTCTTTACAACGGCGAGTCTGCTGATCGTAGACTTTGTAAAAGTCTATACGCTCGGCATTGAAGACGCGGATTACAGCCAACCCGTTTTTGCCATGCTGCTGATTCTGGCCGAAGCGGTTTACTGTCTGCGGATGCCCTACAACAACATGGTCCTGGTAGCCGGGCATTTCAAGCAGACACAATACGCCGCGCTCGTTGAAGCGGCCATCAACATCGTCGTTTCCGTTCTGCTGGTCAAAGGCTTTGGCTTATGCGGCGTCGCAGTGGGTACGCTGGCCGCCATGCTGTTCCGCACAGTCTATCTGGTCGTATATTTATCAAAAAACATTCTGTTTCTTAAGCTGGGGCTTTTTTTCAAAAAGATCGCCGCTGTTTTGTTTGCCGCCGCGCTGGCATGGGGTCTGAAATGGCTGCTGTCCTTCCAATTCAGGCCGATTACCTTTTTTGAATGGATTCTGGAAGCGCTGGCGGCTTCCATCCTTGTTTTACTTTCCTGCGTAATCATGAATCTCATTTTTTACAAGAGATCTCCGGCAGGAACGACCGGAAAGGAGGTATAGGGCAATGGACAAGCCGGTAATTGGATATACGTCCGGCGTGTTCGACCTGTTTCATGTCGGACATCTAAACATTCTGAAAAGAGCGAAGGAGCAATGCGATCACCTGATCGTAGCAGTAAGTACGGATGAGCTTGTCGAAGCGTACAAGCACAAACGGCCGGTCATCCCATACGCAGACAGAGTCGAGATCGTCAAGGCGATCCGCTATGTCGATGAGGTGGTTCCGCAAACAAGCTTAGATAAATATGCAGCTTGGGAGCAATATCACTTTGATAAATTATTTCACGGCGACGACTGGAAGGGCAGCGAGCTGTTCTCTCAAGCAGAAAAAGCATTCGAACCCCTTGGCGTAAGGGTTATCTATTTTCCTCGGACACAGGGGATCTCCTCTTCGGCATTGGCGCATACCGTCAAGGAAGAGCAGATTTCAAATTCCGCCTTTCAGCGTGCGGCCGATAACTTGTAATTGATTCCTCCGGGAGGAAGAAAAGGAATAGAAAAGGAAGGTACCGCTTATGAAAACAATTCGGAAAACATTGGCACTGCTGTTGGTTCTATGTATGCTGATAACCATCTTGCCGATGGCGGCGATTGCGAACAGGATCTCCTTTGATCCGAACAACGGCAGCAGCTTCAACGACGGCTACAATAACGTGGTCTCTCAGAAGGATTACGCGATTGCCCCCGGCGTGATGGAGCAGACCGTCGTTCTGAACGACAACACCGGCGAGAATCAGAATGTCGGTCATGTCATGCAGATCGATCTGAGCAATTCCAATGCCACGCTTCTTGCCGGCTACAAGAATATGGACCCCACAAATTGGGGTACACAGGCGACCTCAAAGCAGGCTGAGGCAGCGGAAGAAAAGCTTGGCGTCAACGTGGTGGGCGCCATCAACACCAATCTGTCCTGGGCTTCGGATGAGCCATTGGGCATGCTGGTAATCAACGGCGTAGTCTACCACGAGGCGGACAACGGGCAGGCCTATTTTGTTCTGACCAAGGATGGCACGGCAGAGCTGCGCGATTCCTCCACTCCGCTTCAGGGCAATGAGTGGCAGGCGACCTCCACCTTTGGATGGCTGGTGCGCAACGGCGTGAGCCTGTATACGACAGCCGATCACGCAACCGGCTCCCGCGCACCGAGAACCGCTATCGGCATCAAGGAGGACGGAAGTGTCATTCTGTTTGTCGTTGACGGACGGCAGGCGCCTTATTCCGTAGGTATGAGCATATACGAGCTGGCGCAGGCCATGCTCAGCCTTGGCTGCGTACAGGCTGTCAACTGTGACGGCGGCGGAACGTCCACCTTTGTTACGGAAAGAGAAGGCAGCGGTAAGCTCAAGGTTCAGAACTCCCCCTCCGACGGCGTCGAAAGGCCCACCCTCGGAACTTTGATGGTCGTTTCCAACGCAAAGCCCTCGGGGGAATTTGACCACGCGGCGCTCTCTCCCAATAACGACCTGTATACCCCCGGCTCCTCCGTGCAGTTCACCGCAGTCGGCGTTGACAGCGCGGGCGCGTCCGCAGAGCTTCCGGAAAACGTTATCTGGAGACTGAACGCGGATTGCTCCGGCATGGGTACCATCGACCAGACAACGGGCCTGTTTGCCGGCGCCGATGGCGCGACCGGCATGGTTACTGTTGAATTGTGCAGCGGAGGCCGCGTTGTTGGCACAACGAGCATTGAGCTTGTCCATCCCGACACGATTCAGTTCCAGTCCGAAGAAATGAGTCTCGGCTTTAACGTGACGGAAGAGCTTTCCATGTACGTAAAATATCAGGGCCGGGATGTCAATTATAACGCAGGCGATTTCACATGGACGCAGTCCGACGAAAGAATGGGTACATTCAACGCGGACGGCACATACACGACAAACGAAAGCCTGACGATCACGGGTACGATCCATGTCTGCTATACGGCAAAGCCAGAGATTGAAGATCAGCTCACAATGGTGATCGGCAAGCTGCCTGTTGTCGTCTGGGACTTCGAGGATGTGACATCGACCGATCCCGATACCGGCGAAACGATCGTCATTCCCGCCGAGGAGTACTATACGATCGACCAAAAGGATGCATCCGGAAACCGCACCAGCCTGCTGTATACATCCAACTACGGCAGAGGCGGCGTCCAGTCTGCCGAGATCGTCAGTATCGATGATGACGAGCCGGTCCGTATGGGTACGCACAGTCTGAAGCTGAACTATGACTTCAGAAACTGCGGCGCTGTGACCGAGGGCGCATGTATCGGTACCTCCGAGGCATTTTCCGTTCCCGGCTCCCCCACCGCCATCGGCGTTTGGGTCTATGCGCCGGAAGGAACGGGCGTCCTCTGGGGCGGCGACGGCACCACCTCCGGACTGTGGCTGCGCGGCTATTATAAGGATTCCACCGGAGCCACCTGTCAATATGACTTCACCTTTGAGCCTAAGAAATTCGGCCCCGACGAATCGACCTGGCCGGACGCATATCCCGGCATCTGGTGGGAGGGCTGGCATTACTGCGAGGCAACGCTCAACGGCAATGCGCCTTACTCCATTCTTTCCGGTATGACCTTCCGCCTGATGTATGTATATGCGACCAAGATGGGCGAAAAAACTGCCGGCTCGATTTATTTCGATAACTTCCAGTTTGTATACGGTACGAACATCGACGACGTGGATGCACCGTATGTCAACGAGATCACCGTGAACTACGGCGACGGTCAGCGAATCGAGCTGATGGACGGCGTTACCGTTCCCTCCAATAAAATGGGCTTCTTCGTTGACTACATGGACGTGGAGAACCGGTACGCCACCGGCGTCGATCCCGATACCACCCGCGTATACATCGACGGCATAAACGTAATTGACGACGATTACTACAACACCACAACGGATAATGCCGGACGAAATACGGTCTACGGCATTACCCTGCCGAACGGCCGGCATACCATTACCGTTTACGCAAAGGATAGAGCCGGCAATGAGCTGAAGGAGACCCGCAGCTTCCTTGTGCAGGGCGACGACGATTTGAGCGAAGTTCCGGCAGTATCGCTTACGGCCGTGGAATCCGCCGCAATGCTGGGCGGCAATGTTACGCTGGAGTTTAAGAACTCCGCCCCGGCTTCCACCTCCTCCTACAGTCTTTCTGTCAAGCTCGACAAGAATTTCCCCGACTATGAGATCGAATTTGCAGACGGATACGAGGGCGCCTATCAGTATAACAAGCTGACCGGCGTGATCCAGATCAATGCATCGAAGGCAGCGGAATCTGCCGGAGAAACGGTTCTGACAATCACCGTCGCTGTTCCGACCACGCTCAAGAGCTGGGATACCTTCAGCTATGCGCTGGATTCCTGCCAATATGTCGTTGGCGAAACGAAGTATACATACTCTCAGGAAACGGTGGAGCTTTCCGTTGACTGCATGTATACGCTTTATGCAGACCCGATTCTGGTGGGCGAGAACGGCAGGATTCAGGTTACCGGCGATGTCGAGACGCTCAAGGACATCGGCATTTATCTGGAGGACGGCACTCTGATCGGCACCACCGATGAGCAGGGCGTACTGGTTACGGATCGGTTCAGCGCAGCCGCCGGCGACTATACGATTTATGCGAAGGATGCGAACGGCCTGCTCTCCTTCACCTATGTTGTTTCCAGCTATAACGCTTCCGGAGATACGGCCCTCGCTCCCTACGGGCTGATGAGCCATGCTTCCGCAAACGGCGGCGTCGAACACAGCGTTACCTGGTTTACCAATCCCGGCGCAGCTGCGCAGATGCTCCAATATAAGCTCGAGGGCAGCGAAGTCTGGACCACGGTGGACGCGAAGAGCGAACGAATGACCTTCAGCAAGGGCGGCAATACAATGGTCAGCGTCCACAGCGCCATGGTTACCGGACTTGACTGCGGGAAAACTTACGTTTACAGAGTCGGCGACGGCACTGTCTGGTCTGCGGAATATACATTCCAGGCAAAGGCGGAAAACGGTACGACCAGATTCTTTGTCCTTGGCGATATTCAGACGGAGGATCTTACGGATGTGCAGGGAATCGTTGCCCAGCTCAAGGATCAGGGCTATGATTTCGCGATCCAGACCGGCGACGCTGTTGACGATGCAACCAGCTATACGGATTGGATGGGCATTGTGGAGCTGTTTGGCGCAGGATCTCTTGGACAAACAGATGTGATCCACGTTCTGGGCAACCACGAGTTTGCAGGCGATGCAAACGCAAGGAATTCCACGATGATCTACAATCTGCCCACCATCGGATATGGCGGACATTATTCCGTCGTTTACGGTGATGTCTATGTCGCGGTCATCAACTACACCTCCAACCGTCAGGAGCTGGCAGCAGCGCTGGAATGGCTGAAGGCAGACGCGGCGGCAGCAGATGCCCCCTGGAAGGTGCTGACGATTCATCAGCCGCCTTATTACACGAACGTATCCGGCGGCAACGCCGAGATCCACGATCTGGTTCCTGCGGCGGCAGAGGCGGCGGGTATTGACTTCGTGTTCTCCGGCCACGACCATTCCTATGCCCGTACCGAGCCGCTCTTCGGCGGTCAGGTCGATGAAAAGAACGGCGTCGTATACATTATCAGCGGTTCTACCGGTGAGAAGGCATACAGTGTTACCAACAATCCCGATTTCCATTTTAATGTTGTGGCCGATGATTATGAATCGGTATATTTGACGGTCACGGCTGACAGCAGACAGATCACGGTGTCCAGCTACGACGGCGGCAGGGGCAATGCGCTTCTGGACAGCTATACAAAGGAAAAGGCCCGCTGCGCGGACGACGAACACACTTATGTGTATCACCCTGAAAACGGCATCCTGCATTGCAGCGTCTGCGGCTATTCCGAAAATGCTGTCGATAGCCTCTACTCCGGCTGGGCCACAGACAGCGAAAGCGATCGCGCGATGTATTTCATCGGCGGCCGATATCAGACGGGATACGTCAGCATTAATTCCACTCCGTACTTCTTCGATGAAAATGGCCTTGGCTTCGAGGGCGAATACACGATCTGCAACGAGACCTGTGTGTTCTCCCGCGGACAGTTTATGAATTCCACGACTGCCGATGTGCGTCTTGCCGGTCAGTGCGGCAGCGACGTGTGGTTCGTGCTGTACGCCAACGGACTCTTGAAGCTCAGCGGTACCGGCCCGATGTATTTTGCGGCAAGCGGCAATGCCATGCCGTGGTATGCCATGCGCACCGCAATCGAATCCCTGTACATCGGAAATGGAATTACCTCTCTGTCCAATTACGCGTTTACGCGCGCCAGCAATCTGAAAACGGTTGAGTTTGAAGAAAACAGCAGTCTGAAAACGATCGGTAAGCAGGTATTCCTGAAAAACTATTCCCTGACCGAAATCGTGATCCCCGACAGCGTAACATCCATGGGATCGTATCTCTTCTCCAGCTGCACAAGTCTGACAAACGCCGTTCTGCCCAGCGGCGCGCATTTCCTGACCTCCAGAATATTTGAAAACTGCACCCGTCTGACCTCTGTTTACATTCCTGATGATGTGTCAAAAATTGCCGACACAACCTTCTATGGATGCACCAACGTCGTGCTGAGTGTTGCAGCGAACAGCTACGCGCAGAAATGGGCCGTTGACAACAACGTGCAGTATACTGTGCGCGATGCAAAGGTGC
>ENA-ORNK01000565-ORNK01000565.1-human-gut-metagenome-genome-assembly--contig:-NODE-565-length-45133-cov-19.131616_pt1 | contig 45133 bp, 44 predicted proteins | sample MGYA00242115_ERZ509022 | MGnify/ENA primary metagenome ERZ509022 (study PRJEB26280, sample SAMEA2338690) | human gut metagenome | biome: human gut; feature: human-associated habitat; material: faeces...
GGCTTGCGCACTGCTCCATCGCGCGGACCACCGCGCGCGCGACCTCCGGCGGCTTGCGGAGCGTCGTCGCGCCGCTGTCAAAATAGATCACACGCGCACCTCCTCCAGCATACCGCTTGGATAGACGCGGTACAGATGCACATATTCCGCTCCGTTTTTCCGCAGCACATGCAGCGCGCGGATACCGTCGCGGGCGCTGACGCGCAGGACATAGCCGCAGCCGTTGGCCGAGAGCTTCCGCGCCGAACGCCCGACCGGTGCGCGGATACCCTCCGTATTCAAAACGCTCCTTGCGCTCTGCGCGGCGGTCAGAGACTGGAACGTAAACAGATATTCAAACATAGAAGCTTTCCCTCCCGTCCTATCTTATGCGCTTCGACAGCCTTCGGCGACCTTTTCAGCCTCCATCCATCTCCGTTTTTCGCGCTCCGGCCTTGCAAATAAACGCCGGAGCCGGTATAATCAGCTTATATAAGTCAAGGAGGGATTTCCATGTTCTGCACCAACTGTGGGCAAAAGGTGCCCGACAGTGCGCGCTTCTGCACAAACTGCGGCGCGCCGCTCGCTTCCGCCCCCGGCGCTTCCCCGTTCGATCTGTCCGGCGATAACGGCTACGGACAGGATTACGTCCAGCCGAAGCCGCCCAAAAGCGCGCTGCGTCTGCTTCTGACCATCGCAGGCGGCGCGGTGCTTCTGTTCCTGTGCATTTTCGGGATCAGCCGGCTGTTCATGACGCCGAAAAATACGGTCGGCCTCGCAGCCAAAAAGACCGTAAAAGCCTATACCGACGCCGCGAAGAGCCTTTCCAATTTTGACGCGCAGAAGCTCCTCAGCAGCCATGCGTTCAGTCAGGAGATCACCATCCGCGGCATCGACGACCTCGCCGACGGCGAATACTCCTTCGACGGTTTCAGCCTTCGCTCGGATGTGAACCTCCCGAAGCGCTACATCGGCATGACCGGCTCCGTTCTCGACCGGCGCAGCGCCATGTTTACCGTGCGTGCCGCGATCGACGATAACCTTGCTGCGGCAAACGTCCCGGAGCTTCTGGACGACAATTTCTGGGCCGTCAATACGCAGACGCTCGGCGCCGATCTCAGCTCCTCCGTTTTCGGCCTTCAGGCCTCGGACTATGCGGATGTCAGCTTCAATTTCTTCGACCTTCTGGATGAGGCCGCGCCCTCCGAGGAATTTGGCGACGCCTCCGGCAAGGCGCTCTGGGAGGCCGTCACAGCGGAAAAATCCGGCAAGCAGGAGCTGCGCATCGACGGCGAAAGCTATTCCTGCATGAGCTACCGCGTTCTGATCCCGCAGACCGCACTGGAAGCCTATGTGAACGACTACTTTGCCTACCTCGACTCCTCCTCCGGCGACAATCTGCAAAGCATTCTGGCTGACTGCGGCTTCCCTGTCGAGCCGACCTCCTCCTATGCGCGTGACGACTCTGACGGCTACGCCGTCAGCGCTGCCGACTCGCCGCTGAACAGCGCACGCGAGAGCATTCTCAACGCGCTGGATACGCTCGGCGATATTGAGCTGACCGCTTATGTCTCCGGTGGCTACCTCTGCGGTGTGGACTGGAGTCCGTCCGACGATGCGTATTCCCGCAACATGCTGCTCTCCATCCGAACGGGCGGCAAAAACCACACGGATTATTTCAGCCTTTCCTTTGAGAATTACGGAAGTGAACTGTTTCTGGAATCCTCCGGCAATCACAGCGCCAAGGGCGGCGCGTTCACGGACAGCACCTACATGGAAGTGGACGGCGACCTTGTTTTTTCCTGGGAGTGCAGCTATGCTCCGAAGGGTTCCGGCAGCAATTTCAGCGCCTCGCTCCATGTCCCGGAGGCCTATCCGGAGCTTTCGCTCAGCCTTGACGGCCGCATCGAGTCCGACAGCAGGACGCTGAACATCGATCTGGAGGATATTTCCGTGGATCTTGGCAATACGCACGGCAGTATGTCCTTCGCCTATGTGCTCTCCTCGTTTGAAAAGGCGTTTGACGTCAGCAGTCCTGTCATGATTCTGGAGCTTGACCAGGATGAGCTGACGGCGCTCGGACAGGAGATTGCCACCCGGCTGCTTCCCTACGAGGATCTCCTCGATGAAATGATTTAACCGGAAAACGCAGATGGCCGCCGGAAACGGCGGCCATCTTTATGAGACGAGAAAGGAGCCAATTATGCCGGAAATCCATCGCTGCCGCTGGGTCAACCTTGCGAACCCGGCCTATGTCCGCTACCACGATCTCGAATGGGGCAGACCGCATTACGACGACGCCTATCTCTTTGAGCTGCTCCTTCTGGAAAGCTTTCAGGCGGGCCTTTCCTGGGAGTGCATTCTCAACAAGCGCGAAGCCTTCCGCCGCGCCTTCGACGGCTTTGACCCGCAGAAGATCGCCGCCTATGACGCAGAGAAATGCGCCGCGCTGATGCAGGATGCCGGGATCGTCCGTAATCGGCTGAAAATCGCCGCTGCCGTGAACAATGCAAAGATATTTCTTGCCATTCAGGCGGAATGGGGCAGCTTTTCCGAATATCTCTGGCATTTTACCGGCGGCAATGTCCTGCGCGACAACAGCGGCATTCCCCGCGCGACCTCTCCCCTGTCCGACGCCGTTTCCGCCGACCTCCGCGCCCGCGGCATGAAGTTCGTCGGCTCCACCATTATCTATTCCTATTTGCAGGCCGCTGGCATCGTGAACGACCATGAGCGCGGCTGCGCCTTCGCAGAGTGAGCCGGAGGCCCATTCCGCACGGCCTACCGCATTGCAAGTGCCATTCATGCAGACACGCCCCGGAAACGGCATAAAACCGTTTCCGGGGCGTATTTTGATCTATGCAGGTTTCAGCTGTTGCTTCCCGCCGTGCTTCTCAGTGTCACGTCGTGGTAGCCGCCCTCGACGATGCTCGTCGAGGAGACCAGCGTGAGCTTTGCGTCCCGCTGAAGATCCGGGATGGTCGTCACGCCGCAGTTGCACATCGTGGATTTGACCTTGTAGAGGCTTCTTGCGACATTGTCCTGAAGGGAGCCGGCGTAGGTGACGTAGGAGTCCACGCCCTCCTCAAACATCAGCCCGCTCTTACCGCCAAGATCGTAGCGCTGCCAGTTGCGCGCGCGGTTCGACCCTTCGCCCCAGTATTCCTTGACGTATACGCCGCCGACCAGCAGCTTGCTCGTGGGAGATTCGTCAAACCGTGCGAAATAGCGGCCGAGCATCAGGAAATCCGCCCCCATTGCCAGCGCCAGTGTCATGTGGTAGTCGTGAACGATACCACCATCGGAGCAGATCGGGACATAAATGCCCGTTTCCTTAAAATACTCGTCACGCGCCGCGCTGACCTCGATCAGCGCCGTCGCCTGCCCGCGTCCGATGCCCTTCGTCTCGCGCGTAATGCAGATCGAGCCGCCGCCGATGCCGACCTTGACGAAATCCGCGCCGCACTCGGCCAGAAAACGGAAGCCATCGCGGTCCACCACGTTGCCCGCGCCGATGCGGACGCAGTCTCCGTAGGTCTGCCGCACATAGTCGATCACGCGCTTCTGCCAGACGGAATAGCCTTCCGAGGAATCGATGCACAGCACGTCCGCGCCAGCCTCCACCAGCGCCGGGATGCGCTCCCGATAGTCGCGGGAGTTGACGCCTGCGCCGACCAGATAGCGCTTCTGCGCGTCCTGGAGCGCCAGCGGGTGCTCCTTATGCTCGGAATAATCCTTCCGGAACACAAAATACAGCAGACAGTCATTTTCATCCACGATCGGCAGCGCATTGAGCTTGTGCTCCCAGATCAGATCGTTTGCCTCCCGGAGCGTGGTCGTGGACGGCGCGGTAATGAGTCTTTCACGCGGCGTCATGAAGTCGCGCACCTTCGTATCCACGCACATCCGGCTGACCCGGTAGTCGCGGCTCGTGACGATGCCGAGAAGCTTGCCATTCGGCTGCGCGTTCTCCGTAATGGCGACCGTAGAGAAGCCGTTTTTCTCCTTGAGCGCAAGTACATCGGCCAGCGTATGCTCCGGCGTCAGGTTCGACGCGCTGACCACAAAGCCCGCCTTGTGGCTCTTGACCCGGCGCACCATCTCCGCCTCGCTTTCGATGGACTGCGAGCCATAAATGAAGGATAGTCCACCCTCCTTCGCCAGCGCAATGGCGAGCGTATCGTTGGAGACCGACTGCATGATGGCCGAAGTCATCGGGATATTCAGGCAGATCGGGCATTCCTCCTGCCCCTTCCGGTAGCGCACGAGCGGCGTGCGGAGTGAAACATTGTCCGGAATGCAGTCCTCGGACGTATAGCCGGGGATCAGCAGGTATTCGCTGAAGGTGTGCGATGGTTCCGTGTAATAATGTGCCATTATGCTTCCTCTGTTTCCGGTGCCTTTTCTTCCTCCGATACGGCCTCTGCCTTCGGCTCCGGCCGGCTCACGACCGTCGCCTCGCAGCGGTTGATGGGCGTGCCGAGCGCGTAGAACTTTTCCTCATAGCCGGTCATGATCCCGACCGGGCCGTTTTCATGCAGATCCCGCGTCACATTGTGCAGCTCCAGCCCGTCCGCCGTCATCTCCTCCAGCGACCACTCAAACAGCTTGGCGTTGTCCGTCTTGAAATGGATCTGCCCGCCCAGCCGGATCACCGTCCGGTACTTATCGAGGAACGTATGATATGTCAACCGACGCTTGGCATTTTTGCTGCGCGGCCACGGGTCACAGAAATTAATGTAGAGCAGGTCAATTTCGCCGACATCAAAGAACTGGTCGATGTTTGCTGCGTCCAGCGAAACAAAGAACACGTTTTTAAGCCCCAGACGGATCGCACTCTCCATCGCCAGCACCAGTGCATCCGGCACGCGCTCGATGGCAATCAGAAGCACATCCGGCTCTGCCTGCGCCGTCTCGACCGTGAATTTGCCCTTTCCGCAGCCGACCTCCACGCGCAGCTCACGGCAATCCGGCATCAGCTCCCGCCAGTGTCCGCGCCGCGCCTCTGGATCGTGGACCCAGACGCTCTCACACGCCGCCATCCGCGGCTCCAGATTGTTTCTTCTTCTCATTCGCATAGACCGTACCTGCTTTCCTGACGTTTTCTGCATTATAGCAAAAATTCAAACCGCCGTAAAGCCGGAATTCGAAGAAAAGCAAATTCCCCGCTTCCATCTCTTGCTTTTCCGCGGCTTGTCTGTTATAATGCCTTTGTTTGGAAAGCCTCTCGCGTCTTGATGCAAAAGCCGCGCCCATAGCGGCAGCCGTCTTTTGTTTCTTCCATGTGCAGTGCGGCTCACGGCGCATTGTTTGGGAGCGTATCGGCATCCATCCGACAGGCAGCAACCAAAACGCCCGAACCCCTTGACACACGGGCATCTGCGGGTTTTCCGCAATTTCCGGAATCGCCCGAAAATCCGCCTTTGACCACATGGCTGACTACAGACAGCTTAGACTTTCAATTTCATAACCGGGTGTAGCTCAGATGGTAGAGCGCGTGGTTTGGGACCACGAGGCCGCTGGTTCGAAACCAGTCACTCGGACCAGAAAACCCGCTGAAATCATAAGATTTCAGCGGGTTTTCTATGTAAATTGTTCGGTTTTCGAAAAAACGCTATTCTTTGATTATCGCGGCGCAGAGTTTGCGCTGCGGATTCGATAAACTGGAATTTGACGAACTGTCCATTATGTTACGATGCGACTCCAAGTTCTTTGCACTTCTCGATTGCTAAATCATGGCCTTGCAGTGCCGCAAGTCGATACCAATGCTTAGCCTGTTCGATGTCACGCTCCACTCCGATTGCATCCTCATAAAACCATGCCAAATTACATTGTCCATCTCTATCACCATGCTCAGCGGCACGGCGAGTCCAATACAATGCCTTTTCCATGTCTTTTTCTACGCCAAGTCCGTCATAGTAGAAATAACCTATTTGACATTCGGCCAGGGGATACCCCTGCTCTGCCAAAACCAAATGTCCTTCAAAGCACTTGTCATATTGTTTTGATTCCCAATACTTTTCAATCAACTCGTTGCAAATATCTAATTCCTTGCAGGGCTTGTAATACTCGCTTGCCATATATTCATACCCCCCCAATTCCGATTTGCTTTATTATAGCAAACCCGCGCCCAAAACACAATGCAGCCGCCCGACACCGGGCGGCTGCGTTCCGTTCATTCGATCAATGTCTGTCGCCCTTCTGCCGCTTCAACTCCGCCAGCTCCGCTTTCGTCTCTGCAATCAGAACCTTCAGCTTCTCCTCGCATTCCTCGCGCGTATGCGCATACACATTCCGCGCGTGCTTTTTGCCGTCAATCCACGTCGGGGAGTATCGCCCCTCAAAGAGGTGGTCGTTGATCTGGCTGATGCAGCCCGTGCCGGGCTTGCGGACTTTGCCCATGTAAGGCTGAAAGTCAACGATGGCGGGTGCATTTGCCTGCGGCGCAGGCTCGTCCGGGAGTTCTGCCTTGCCGATTCCGCAGTCGATCTTCCGCGCGGCGGCGTGCTGCATATCAGAGGTCGAGTGCGTGTAAATGTCCAGCGTCGTGGCTGCGGACACATGGCCCAGCATGGCGGAGAGCGTTTTCACGTCTATCCCATTTTGCAGCGCCAAGGTCGCGAATGTGTGTCTGAGGTCGTGAAAACGCACCTGTTTGCAGTTTGCGTGCTCCAAGATCAGCTGCAATCGGTCGTAGACCGAACCGGGGTTGAGCGGCAGATCCTCCAGCACCGGCGACGGGAACATCCAGCGGGAGTGGACGCTTTCGCGGTATTCCTGCAGCACCTGCACGACGGCGGGCGGCAGCACCAGCTTGCGGATGGAGCTTTTCGTCTTCGGCACGCTCATGACGATCTTGCCGCGAACCAGACTGACCTGTTTGCTGATCGTGAGGACGCCTGTTTCAAAATCGAGGTCGTCCCATTGCAGCGCCAGCAGCTCGCCGCGCCGCAGGCCTGTCGCCAGATCCAGCAGGAACAGTTCGTAATACCCTTCGGCTTGCGCCTGAATAAGAAACCGCTGCAATTCATCCCGCGCCAGCACCTGCATCTCGCGCGCTTTTTTGGGCGGCAGCTTGCAGTCCTCGGCGGGATTGGTGCGGATAAGTCCATCCTGTACAGCCCTTTGGAGCGCCGAGCGGCAGGTCGCGTGACACATCCGCACCATGCGGTCGGACAGGCCCTCACCATAATACTCCGTGCGCGTCTTGCGTCCGCTCTTTTTCAGCCGCGCGTAAAACTGCTGGAGGTCGTTCTGCGTCAGCCTGTTCAGCGGAATCTCGCCCAGCTCCGGCTTGATGTGCAGGCGGATGCGGTCTTCATAGCCGGACTGCGTCGAGGTGCGGATATTCGGCTTGCAGTGCGTTTCGTACCAATAATCCAGCCAGTCGGCAAAGCGCATCTCCGGCCGCAGCTTGTCCGACGGAATCCCGCCGAGCTGCGCTTTGAGCGCCGCGAGCTTTTCCGCACACTCGCGCTTGCTCTTGCCAAAAACGGCCTTTGTTTTCGGGTAGCCGTGATCGTCGTAACCGACGACGTACCGCCCCTCCCAGCGTCCGTCTGCACGCTGACGGATCAGTCCGTCGCCTGCTTTTCGCTTCTTTGCCAAGGCTTCAGCTCCTTTCCGAATAAGTCCTCCATGAAGCCGCCGACGATGCCGCCCGCGGCTTCGCGCATATCCGGCGTGACGTGCGTGTAGGTGTCAAGCGTGAAGCTGGCGTTCGTGTGTCCCAGAATCCCGGCCAGCGTTTTCGCGTCCACGCCGCTGGTGAGCGCGTGTGTCGCGAACGTGTGCCGAAGATCATGGAAGCGAATGCTCGGCAGTCCTGCTTCCTCCAACAGCGTTTTGAGCCGCCGGTATGCCGTTCCCGGATTCATCGGCAGCTCCGGGCTGGTCGGCTGTGGAAAAATCCACTGGCTGATGGAGGTTTTCTTCCGCGCCCGCAGCAGCGCCGCGACGCTCTCCGGCAGGATGATCGTGCGGTTGCCCTGGCTCGTTTTCGTGTCGCCGAGGGCGTAGATGCCCTGCCCCTTGCTGTGCAGCGTCCGGGAGATTCCGAGCGTCCCGGCCTTCGCGTCGAAGTCGCGCCACATGAGCGCGCAGATCTCGCCGCGCCGCAGACCGGTCATAAGCTCCGTGTAGAAGAAATCACGCCAGATATCGTCCTTCTGGACTGCTTGCAGGAACGTGTCCAGCTCCTGCTCGCTTAGCACCTGCATCGGCTTGTAGTTTAGCTTCGGCGCAGTTGCGTTCTCGGTCGGATTTTTCGGAATGATGTGCGCCTGCACCGCAGCCTTCATCGCGCCGTGCAGCATCGTGTGGATGTGCCGCACGGTCGAGTCGGAGAGGCGCTTACTGCCTTCGGCGTCCTCGCGCACACGCCCGCCGGATTTCAGCCGCCGGTACATCCGCTGCACGTCCTGTGTCGTGATGAGCGAAACCTGCTTGCCGCCGAGCTGCGGCTTGATGTAGTTTTCGATATAATTCCGGTAGCCTTCCAGCGTCCCCGGACGAATCGTGCCGTCCTTGTATTCCGCAAGCCAGCGGTCCAGCCACTCGCCCAGCGTCATGCGGCTGTCCTCGGTCAGCTCCACATCCTGATAGCATTCGATGCTCTGGTGGAGCTTCTCCGTCAGCGCCTTCTGCGTCTTCGCATAGACGTGCCGGAAGATCGGGTCGCCGTTTGCCTTGTGCCCCACAACGATGCGCCCCTCCCAGCGCCCATCGTCGCGCTTTCTGACCATCCCATCTCCGGATGGCCGCCGTTTTCCCATATGCAGGACTCCTTTCTTTTATGGCTTTTCTCTAACAACTATCACGCGGGAGATACAATAGCAACCTCCCGCGTGGAGAGTTATCAGAAAATTATCATTTCAGTTCTCTTTGTCTATGGCGGCACAGATTTTGAACCGCATTACCAGCCCATCGACATGGTATTATTCGTCTGCTCCTGCTCGTGATCGTCCGCCTTGTGTCCGGCAGCCATGCGCATCCGACGCAGCTTGGCGAGGCGCTTGCGGTCGATCTGGACACCGCAGCTTTGCGGCGCAGGCGCGCTGCTTTGAAAAATCTTTCCCATGTGATAGAGCAGCCGCGTTGCCGAGAGCAGAATGTTCGGCGGCTCCTGCCGCTCGATGCGATCCATGAAAAATCCTGCATAGTCGTGCCCCTGCGCCTGTGCTTTTTGAAACCAGTCGTAGGCAGCGTCCTTGTCCTGCGGCACGCCGTCGCCGCTAAGATAGAGCCTCCCCAACAGATACTGCGCGTAGGGATTGCCGCACTCGGCAGCCATGCGCACATATTCCGCCGCGCGTTCCGGGTTTTTCGGCGCATTCTTGCCACTAAGATATTCCTTACCCAGCCGGTAGGCGGCGTAGTCACTGCCGTTCTGTGCTGCCCGTTCCAGCCAGTAGAGCCCTTGCGCAGGATTTTGAAGTTCTGGATCATCCGAGAGGAACAGCTTGCCCAGTGCATACTGCGCCGCCGCATGATCTTGCCGCGCAGCCAGTTCCAGATAGTGCTGTGCCTTTTCTGTGTCCGGAATCAGCAGCCCGCCATCACGGTATAAAATTCCCGTCAGATACTGTGCGTACCGGTCGCCGCCGTCCGCCAGCGTCTCCAACTGCTTTGCGGCTTCATCGCGATCCTCCAACGGCAGGGTTTCGTCTGTCGCCACCCCGTACCATGCGCTCACCGGATACGGAATACTGTAGGTCGCATTTTGCTCCGCATCCTGCTCTGCGCCTGCGTCCTCGAATGTGAACTTGTTCTGCCGCACCTGTTCTGCAACCTGAAGGACCGCATTTTTGATCTGGCGGAATTCCTTCTGCTGCGAGAGCGGCGGACGCTGCCGCTCTTTTTCCGCGTAGAAATCGTTCAGCCTGCATTGCAGCTTCCACCAGCGTCCGTAGCATTCATACACACTTGGCAGCAGCTCCATCTGATCGACAATGGCATCGACTTTCCGCTTGAGATCCTTCGGCAGATATCCATAGGACTTCTTTCCCTTGACGCTGCCCAACTCCAACGCCAGTTCCCGGATCATTTGCTCTGCCTCCGGATGCTCGCAGGCGGAGTTCTGCATCTTCTGTGCAAGCGCCAGCATGGCAGCGCGTGTTTCCCTTACCAGCTCGTCGCGGGATTGGCTCTTGTCCTCGTAGATGTGCAGCAGCTCCTGCTGAAAGATCTGGTTGGTCAGGACGGACTTGATCTTTCGTATCCCGTCCCGGTTCAGGTACGCCTGCCCCGGCTTTTTCGACCACGCCATCATGTGAATGTGCGGATGACCGCTCTCGTCGTGGAACGCCGCATACCAGCGAAAGTCCTCCGGCGGGATGTGCATCGCATCTGCGATGTCGTTCCGGTGCGCCCGCAGCAGCGCCCGCCATGCGTCCGCGTGATCGAATCCCAGCCGCTCCGCGTCCTCACGGCGAAGCGAAATGATGTGCGTCCAGATGTTTCCGGTGCAGCTGTTCACCTCTGCCATTGCCGCATTCAGGTCAACTACATCTTCATCTCCGAACAGTCCGTGTTCGCCCAGCCGCTCCGCGCGAGGACGGGTTGCGATATACTTGGCGTAGCCGTCAAGCTCCTGCACCTTGCCCCAGTTTTCCTCCATCGCCAGCGTGAGAAACTGCGAGGCGTTGAATTTCGTCGGATGTGCCGCATAATCGCCGTATTCCAGAAGCGTTTTCGTATCCGGAAAATCCTTCGTCAGTTTTTCGATGAGCTGTGTCTGCCGTTTCGTCGGCGGTCGGTCGTCCGGCAAAATTTCTACCCGTTCGCGCGTGGCGATGTAGCGCAGATACCCGCCCGCCGGTTTCGCGCCGCCGCCCTTGAAATACGGACTTTTGACGATCAATCTAGCCATTCGTCAAACGGCTCCTGTGTGCGGAGCTTCTGCTCCAACCGGAGCTGACCGTTGGTGCGCTTCACGTCATTGACACTCTTTGCCCGCTGCTTCCGCAGCACCGATTCGTCCAAATTCACGCACTCTGCTAAAAGGCTCAGCCCCATGTCGAGTTCCACCGCCTGCTTGAACAGCAGAGATGAGAGCCGCTGCTCCAAAAGCTGCAGCCGCCCGTCGATGGCTGACTGGACCGCCCGTGGGAGCATCGTGCTTGTCCCCGCCGCCAGATGATCTGCGTAATAATTCACGGCGCGTTCCAGAAATTCGTTTTTGCTCCGGCAGCCGTCCAGCTTGAACCAATGCTCCAGCTTTTCCGCCGTCTCCGGCGACATCCGGAAATTTAATCTGTTTTCTTCCTTGCTCATAATCCTCCAATCTGCGGCGCGGCACGCTGAAATCCCTTGAACCGTCTGTGTTTGCGGGATTTTTGATGCCAGCCGCGCGTAATTTCCTCCAAACAGGCGCCAATCGCAGCGCCTGCGCAACCTCCTGATACAGTCCGCACTGCGGGCTGTTGTCAACAGGAAAAGCGTCGATTCCGACGCCATCCGTTTATCCTGCTTTCTCGCCGCAGCGTCCAAAATCCCTCGATTTTGACCATTTTCAGCGTTTTCCCGCATTTGCCGCAAGCGGCTTTCCCCACTTCCGTTCTTGCCAATACGAGCATTTTTCGCCAACGCTCCCGCACGGCGGCGCAACGTCCGGTTTTGGGTTTCCGGTGGGTACGCGCCCGGCTGTGCCCGCAAAACCGGACACAGCCGTGACACGCGGCTCACGCTGGTGGACGGGCGGTTTCCTGCTGCGTCTGTTGGAACGCTTCCAACCGCTTTCGGATGCGTTCCTGCTCGCGTTCCGCGTCCAGCTTTGCAAGCTTTTGCTCATAAAACTGCTGGATGGAGAACTGAATGGGCAGGAGCGTGTACAGAAGACTCCCGTTTTGTTTTCGACCATCCTGCGTGATGATTGTCGTACGCTCTGTCTGAATCAGCCCGCGCTCGACCAGTTCTGTCACATATTTTCGCACGGTGTTCGGACTCATATTGACGGCTTTACCAATCGTTTTGTAGCTTGCATGGCACTGATATGTCGTCCGATCCTCAATGTACATCAGGTAGCTGTAGACTGCCAAGGCTCCCGGTGAGAGGCCGAGGGCGAAAACCTCATTCGGCAGAGGAAAGTAGTTTTTAATCGGATCGCGCGAGGTATAGTATTTATTCTTCATGTGCGCCTCCTGTCTGCCGCTCCACCCATAGACGGAACTGCTCCTTCGGTACGACAAGTCGGCTGCCGATCCGCAGCGATGGGAAACCGTCCTCATGCAGAAGCTCGTAGGCGCTCGACGGCGATACGCCCAGCGCGCGGGAGACAAGCTGCGCGTTTAGAAACAGCGGCAGCTCGTCAAAATTTTTGATGCTTGATGTCTTCAAAGTCTTTTTTCCTCCAACTGATTTTAGAAATTTCAGAGAAAAAACTTGCGTTTCGGAGGTCCCTCTGTTAGACTGAACACAGTTACCGTCCGTGTTTTCCGAAACGCGGCGCGCCGTCCGACTGTTGCAGCAGGCGGGCGGTTTTTTCACTTTTTGACCGCCATCCTCCATACCCGTTCCTGCTCTGCGGCCTTTTGTTGACGCACACAACGTTGGCTTCGCCTTGGTACGCTGGCTGCTTTCGCAGCGTCGCGGCATACTTCCCCGGCGAGTATCGTCTTTGGAGATGGGTGTGAAATTTTCAAGGTACAGGGCAACTTTCCGTTGACAAGCTGTCTATGCAGTGCTAGACTATGATAAAATAATTTAGACAGCTTTCTGGTTTTAAGGTAACATAGCCCTATTCGTTTGTCAAGACTATTGCATTTATAATTTACAATTAGTCCATATTTGAGGTGACGACTATGTGGTATGCAAAGATGTATTTCTCCGGTGAGAAGGAGTTCTTTGAAAATGATGCGTTCGGAATGCAGGGCCTGCCGTCCAAGCAGCTGGAACTTCCGTTTTTGGAAAGTCTTCTGACGTTTCTGGAATTGGATGAAAAAGAAATCACGCCGATGCTGGAACGCATCAGCGTGAATTGGGAACACTTCGTCGAAAGCAGTGACCTCGGAGCGCATACAGCCGCGATGGTGGAGTTGGGTATGTTGGCTGAGAAGCACATTTACTTTCGCCTTTTATATACGCGCTGCTTCGGCTGCATTTCCGTTAATGGCTTCGATCAAGCGGGGATTCAGGCGATTGCTTTGGATCTAAAGGAGTTTGCAAAGCAGTTTTCAGAGACAAGGAAGCAGGTCGAGAAGTTTTTGGAATGTGTGCTGGACGTGGATTCCGCCGGGCGTGAACCGCAGAAACAGGCGGCGAAAAACTATCATCACGACCAGCCGAGAGATCCGGAGCTGTTCCGATTTGAGCCAATCCCGCTGAGTTTTGAACCGGTCGAGCCGGGCCGGTGCGCGCCTGTTTTATACTCGTCCGCCGTGCGCGACATGATCGACTATTCGCTGCGAAGCTGCGTCGAGCGCGGCGTGACCGTGCGCCGCTGCAAGAACTGCGGCCGCTGGTTTCCGCAGACTGGGCGCGTGAGCGCGGAGTACTGCGAGCGCCCGGTAAAGTACGGTGAGCAGCGCTGCCGCGAGATCGGCGCATTCCGGCAGTGGACGAAAAAGCAGACCGACGACCCCATCTTCAAGGCGTATCGCAAGGAGTATAAAAAGCGCTTCGCGTGGATCAAGGCCGGCCGCATCACCGACGAGCAGTTTTACGCCTGGAGCGAGAAAGCCAGAGAAGAAAAAAAGAAGTGTGACCGCGAGATCATCTCACTGGAGGAGTTCCAACAGTGGCTCCGCGACTCGAAAATATAAAACTACGCGGCCGGTAACTTGCCGGCCGCGTATTCTTTGTCTATAGCGAGTGAGAATTTGAGTTGCAGGGCGCTCAGATTTTGCAGAGAAAAGGTGTGATTTTTGACCAATTCTGTATCTGTTTATTGAGAGATGCTTTTTCGCTTGTTCCGCGATTGCGGTTTATGCGTGCTACAATTCCTTTTGCCGCAGCAAAACCGCTGCGCAGACGCGGTCGGCGATCAGGCCGCGGTCGCGCGGCGCGTAGTATTCCAACAGTGGACGCAGCATTTCCATCAGTTCTTCCCGGCGGAAACGTTGAATCTGAAGCTGCCTGCCGTAAAGTGTCTGGGCTGTGTGCATCTGTCGGTTGAACGACGTACCAAACGGCCTAGCCCGCAGGTCGCGAATGAGCGCCTCCGGTGTAATGTCCATGGGCGAAAACTGCGTATTGGACAGCAGCCCTGCGCCCTGATCAAAAAACGGGCAGTAGTCATATCGACCATCCTGCTCAATCACAGCAATGTTATTGAGATGCCGGTCATCGTTCAGCACCAGCGCGTCGATTTCAAACAGCATTGTCAGGTATTGCGGGAATTCTGAGAGATTTGTGATCTCGGCCGTTCTTTCTGCCAGATACGTAATTCGCTTTTTATCGCTGGACAGACCTTCTAATTCTTCTTTGAGGGAGTGTCCCAAGTGCTGCCGGTACAGATGCGCAAGCGTTACGGTGGATTGCCCGTGCCGCAAGAAATTCTCGCTGCTGCATCCAGTACGATCCCGGCCATGAACGTGCAGCCGCTCCATTTGATATCGCGTAAAGCGGAACGGCGTATCCTGCTCCAAGCGGCTGCGAGCCAAAAGCAGAGACGTGAACGTTTCTGCAAGTGCTTCATATCCGAACTGGTCGAGTTTGTACCAGCGTCCATGCTCCAGCCATTTTTCCTGATTGCCCTTGGAGGAAGTTTCCGCAATTTTTTCATTGCTCACAAGTCGAATTGTCATTTCAGCACCTCCACACGAATCCACTGCTGATCCTCCGCCATGCGTCCCTCTGTTTTCCGAATGATCTCCAGTGGATCATATTCTTCAACGCCGATGGTCTCCAAATACTCTCGCAGTCCGCCTCTTGTGCGCGGAATGCAGCGTTCCGCTAAAAAGAATTGAAAATCATCCCATGTGGGTGCATGATTGTTGCCGAATGCTGTCTTGAGGACACGGTCGGTGTGGTTTTCAAAGCAGAGCGTCTGATCGTTTGGATCGGCAAGGATTGTGGTGCAGAGTGTATCGTCGTTGTAATATGACAGCTTCAGAAGCGTGTGTCCCTGTGCGTGCTTTTGCGTCAGAAACTCGTCCATGTTCAGCCGCTTACGGATCGTGATCGCGGTGCCATCAAAAGAAAGTTCAACGCTGCGCTCTTGCCCTGTAATACCGATCTGCTTCGCCCATGACGACGGTAACGCTAGTTTGTAGGTCTGTGCCCCCTTGCCGGATGTACCGCCGGATGCGTGTATAATGATATTTCCCTGTCGCTGTTCCACAATGCTCACCTCATTATAATTATATATTATTCGTACCGAATAGTCAACTTTATACTTGAGAGGGATTTCTGCTGATGCTTGTTTTATATCTCAAAAAGACCAGTTGAGCCTTTCCCATTTCTCTGCTACAATAAGAAAAAACGCAGCGGAGGTTTTACGATGATCCGTGATATCTGCAAAGACGAATTTTTCCTGTCCCAGAAGGCGGAGCCCGCGACGGCTGACGATTTGGCAATCGCGCAGGATTTATTGGACACGCTGGCCGCGCACAAGGATGGCTGTGTGGGCATGGCGGCGAATATGATAGGATGTAACAAGCGCATCATCGCGTTCGACAATGAGGGTACGTACATGGTCATGTTCAACCCCGTGATCGTCAAAAAATCCGCGCCGTATGACGCGGAGGAGGGCTGCCTGTCGCTGACCGGTACGCGGAAAACGAAGCGTTTTCAAACCATCAAGGCGCAGTGGCAGAATGAGCAGTTCCAGCCGCGCATTAAAACGTTCACCGGCTGGACGGCGCAGATCATTCAGCACGAAATCGACCATTGCGAGGGGATTTTGATATGATTTTATACTTTTCGGGCACCGGAAACAGTAACTATGTGGCGAAACGCATTGCGGACGCGCTGGGCGATGAGATCGTGAATCTGAATGACCGCATCAAGGCTGGCAACACCTCGCCCATCGGAACCGGTGAGCGGCTGATCGTCGTCACGCCGACCTATGCCTGGCGCATTCCGCGTATCGTGCGCGACTGGCTTCGGAAAACGGAACTGCGCGGTGCAAAGCGGTCATGGTTCGTCATGACCTGTGGCAGCGAGATCGGCAACGCCGACAAGTATAACCGTGACCTCTGCGCGGAAAAAGCGATTTCCTACATGGGCACGGCGCAGATCGTCATGCCGGAGAACTACATTGCGATGTTCTCCGCGCCGCAGGCGGACGAAGCGCGGCAAATCGTCGCCAAAGCCGAGCCAAATATCGACTGCGTCATCGCGTCAATTCAGAGCAATCAACCGTTTGCGCCGACGCGGAACAATCTCTATGACCGCTTCATGAGCGGCCCGGTCAACCCGGTTTTCTACAAATGCTTCGTCAAAGCGAACGCCTTTACCGCGTCAAGCGTCTGCATCGGCTGTGGGCAGTGCGCGAAACGCTGTCCGATGAACAACGTCACAATCAAAAACAGTAAGCCGGTTTGGGGCAAAAACTGTACCCACTGCATGGCGTGCATCTGCTACTGTCCGGTCAGCGCGATCGAGTACGGCAAAAAGAGCGTCGGCCCAGCCGAGATATCACTTTAAGGCGCTGTGAGGTCTGCAATGAATCGTGAAGAATTAGAAGCCTACATTCTGAACCACTACAGCACAGAAGCGGATTATCCGTGGGCGGACACACCGCGCGCTGCTGTGTTCCGTCATGCGGGCAACCGGAAATGGTTTGCGTTGGTCATGGAAGTGCCGCGGGACAAGCTGGGGCTTGCAGGAACGGAGAAGCTCGATATCGTCAATTTCAAGTGCGATCCGATTTTGATTTCGTCCCTGCGCGGCGAGACTGGCATTTTTCCGGCGTACCATATGAACAAAGCCAGTTGGATCACAGCCGCGCTGGACGGCAGCGTGCCGGCGGAAACGATCAAACTGCTGCTGGACGTGAGCTATGAACTGACTAAGCCAAAACCTCGCAGGAAAGCAGCAAACAGGAAGGAATCAGATGATACGAAAATTTGAAAGCCGGGACTTGGACACCGTCATGCAGATCTGGCTGCACGGCAATCTGGACGCCCACGCGTTTATTGCGGCAAGCTTTTGGACGGAGCATTTCGAGATGGTGCGCGATATGCTCCCGCAAGCGGAGCTCTATGTCCACGAGAACGAGGACACCCGGCAAATCGACGGCTTCATCGGTCTGACGGAGAACCACATTGAGGGGATTTTCGTTGCAAAAGCTGCGCGTTCCAAGGGCATTGGCAAAGCACTGCTGGAGTATGCGAAGTCGCGCAAACCGTGCTTGACGCTGAGTGTCTACCAGAAAAATCAGCGGGCGCTTGCGTTTTATCAGCGCGAGCAGTTTGTCGTGCATTCTGAAGGCATCGACGAGGACACGAACGAAGCGGAGATTCAAATGCTCTGGACGCGGCAGACGTAGAAAAATTGACGGAGGACGGTCAACCGTCCTCCGTTTTGTCAATCTGTACTGCTCCCGAAGAAAGTGACGGAGTTTTTCCAAATCCGGATCGCAGAGTAGCGGCAGAATTTCCACCAGCTTTTCCGGCTCCAGATTCCACCACTGATAGCGCAGCAGCAGGTCTTTCAGTTCCGCGTCAAATCGCTCCTTGATGAACCTTGCCGGATTTCCGCCGTAAACGGTGTACGCCGGGACGTCCTTCACCACCACAGAATAGGCGGCGATGATCGCGCCGTCGCCGATCTTCACACCGGGCATGATGATGCTCTCGCGCCCGATCCACACGTCGCTGCCGATGATCGTGTCGCCCTTGCGCGGAAGCTGCGCCATGTGCGGCGGGGTATTTTCCGTCCACGCGCCGCCGAAAACGTTGAATGGATACGTCGTGGCGCTGCTGATGCGGTGATTCGCAGGACCCATGATGAACTTCGTGCCGGACGCGATTTGACAGAACTTGCCGATCACGAAATGATCGCCGAACTCTGGGTAGTTGAACAGCACATTGTTCCGCTCAAATCCCGTCGGGTCAACCGTGTCGTCGTAATAAGTGTAGTCGCCGACCGCGATATTCGGCGCGGTGACGACGTTCTTGATGAAGCAGGAGGTTTTGTATTCATTCGGAAAGACCTCGTTTGGGTTCGGAATATTCATCATCTTGTCCTTTCTGACCGCTTTTCCATCACAAGATTCGTGAGCGCAACGCCGCACCGGATCACTTCCTGCTTGCGCACGACGCGGTATCCGCGATGCTGGAAAAAAGGCTTTGCCGTAATGGAGGCGTGCGTTGTGATCGTCTTTCCAGCCGCGAAGCGCTCCAATTCGTCGCAGATCGCAGATGCAATACCTTGCCCCTGATAGTCCTTATGGACATACAGCCTGTCCAGATAGCCGGTCTCATCCATGTCCCCAAAGCCGACAATTTCGCCATTTTTTACTGCAACGATTGTTTTGTGCGCCCGGAAAGACGCATCCCACGCCTGCAAATCAACCTCTCCGGTTGCCCACGCATCCAGTTGCTCTTTTGTGTAATCTTTTGCATTCACGCTGTGAACGGTCTGGTAAAAGAGTTCTGCCAACTGTGCGCAGTCGGAAGGCGTGTATTTTCGAAGCTGCATATTTTGTCCTTACAACGATTGCATGAAGCACAATCGTACCCTGTCCTGAAACTCCTGCCATAAGCCTTTTGCTTTCAGTTTATCTGCTTTATCTTTTGCTTGATGGGAATTCGACACTTCATTCTATGCATACTGCTTCCAAGGTTTATTATGTACTAACTGCATATCGTTCCGTTCGGATTTTTCTTAATAATCGCCATATCAATGCTGAATTCAATATTTGGAGTATCCTTAAAATACCGCAGTGCAGTCAAACAGAAGTTGAATCTTGTGCATCCAAAAAGAACTTTTTGCCTACCGCGTTGTTAACGGCATTTCTAATTGCACCTTTCGTCAATCGCGAGTCATGATACTTGTCATCGGCCTTCGTAACCAAAAGGTTGTAGTCCCCAAGTCAGATGAACCATCCGCATTTCTCATGCTCATATTCCTAGCACCGCTTCCAACAAGTAAAACTGTGCAGAAATGTCTTTCTCTTTCAACAACTTGCAGGTTTCCTTCAGGACATCTGAACAGTTTGAACGATAATGCGTTATTTGTCGATTGCATCAGCAAGTAATGTCTCTACATCATCCATATCGGCGAGCTGTAGATTTGATTTTATCTCAAGCTTCATGGTCGATATTTCTTTCGCTGTCAGCGTACTTCTATCCCAATAATACAACAGTATACGTTCTGTTAGTTTTTGGTTGTTAACAATCATCGTACCTTTGTCACTGTTCCATAGAGTGTTGCGCCATATTATATTATCAATATACAAAAGTTCCTGAGGAAAGTCCTTGAAAATTTTGCCAAAGTCCTTTTGCTGCTGGATCGAAACTTTAACCGCTGCCCTAACAAATGGAAGCAGTGCGACTGGACGAAAAAGGAGATTTCCGCCGGTTCTATTGCGGTACGGTTGTGCATTGGGTTTGGCGGCTGCGTAGGCATATATGTCTTCAAAACAGTCAATCAAGGCATTCCAAAACGCACCACACAGTTCTTCAAATTGATGAATGGTTTCGTCATTGGGACGTTTACGGATAAACTCCTTGATTTTCCCTTTTCCTTTTGTCTTTGCACCTTCTGGATTCAGAACATCCATATCTTTAAGCAGTATCCACAAGATTTCCAAATTGCACTCATAAAATGTAATAATAGTTGTAAATGCCTTGTCATTATTTTCTGGGATGGCTTTCGTCCTGGAATCCAAAAGTCTGTCTCTTGCAAACAACGGATGAGTATCAATCAAGTCTCGCGAAGCAATTGCCACAACATCATCTTCATCGAGAGCTATAATATCACGCATAGATACGGGTTTAGCATATCTGTTAAGCGTACTAAAAAGTCTTCTTGAGCGTTGCATACCGGCATCATCCGTTTTGTGTCCAATAAAAATAACGGGAATCTGTTCATCATTGTACTTGTCAGATTCATTTACAACTTTTTTAATACCTTCAACCCTATGCTGTCCATCAACAGGGAAAATTTTCTCATCGCCGTTAAGCTCAAGAACACCTAAATTATAGAATTCAGACCCATCGTCATACTCTAACCTTACTTCATGCCAGGTAGGAACACCGTCATAGACTGCAAGAACGAGGGCATTAAAAAAGCGTTCTTCTTGTGTTTCTATGTAATTGGCGATGCTTTTGTAGTTGTTTGTTATGCTTCTCTGAAGCATCTGCTTTAACAAATCCGACTTATGAAGTTCATTGTCTACTCTCTTTACATATTCGGAAACATCTTTGAACCGCATGGTTGCAACATAATAAACCCAATCGCCTATATGAGCTCGTATTGCTGGTATTTTCATTGTTACCTCCCAATATTAAAAAGCTGCCCGCATTGCCTGATTGTAAACTTCAGGATACCTATCATTAAATGGCGGCAATACCGTTTTTATCAATTCCTTTTCCAGTTCATCAATACAGTCATTGCTCTCTAATGGCAGCGGAAGATACTGCACATATAAGTAGGGACTCCAATACCGTTTCATTTCTACTATTTTTAGACGCTCAGTTTCACTGGCATACTCGCTTACTCTCTTTCTTAAATTTTGATAGGAAGTTTTTCGGGCTCTGCCTATGTATGCTAAATACAGATGAATATCAGATATGACATTTGGCTTTATTAAAAAAATATATACACCGCCGCAATTATTAGGCACATTTGCTATTGCGGGATTAATCTGATTAGTTCCATCTACAAAGTATTTAAATTCTGTCCATGGCTGCTCTACAAAACATTTCAAATGCTCCGGGAATCGAGCCCATTCACCGGATGGGTTCAAAACAAACGGAACACGGTGTAGTTTCACAGCTTCACACATATCTAATCTGTCCATAAGCACATCTCTCTCTTTGCTTTCTGGAAATAACTCAGTTTTTATGGTTTTTGGAGATTTTTTATCACCAAAAATCCTTCAATTTCTTAGATTTGCTGGGGTGTCCAAGTCTTCTAAGTGCTTTTGTTTCGATTTGTCGTATGCGCTCTCGTGTGACTCCATATATTGCACCTACATCTTCAAGCGTAAGCGGCCGATTATCGTCAAAACCTGTTCTGAGACGTATAATATCAGCTTCTCTGGGGGGCAACGAACCCAGTGCATTTAAGAGAGCGTTTCTGGCTATTGAGGTGGAAACTTTTTCAAACAGCAAATCGTCGATCTGAATAAGCTCCTGCGGCCAAGGTAAAGGATCTTCGCAGTCACTTTCTTCAAAGTAATCAGAAAGATACAGATGGTTTTCGGTCTGCTTGATTGCTGCTATAAGATACTCGCTAGCCTCCCCAAAAGATATATTTAAGTTATCTGCAATTTCAGAAACAAGGGTTTCACAAATGCTATCGGGTACGCAATCACTACACCAGTGGTTAAGGTACCGTTCGTAAGCCGGAAGCATTTTTTCTTTATAGTGAGCAGGAAAATAATACTCCATCCAGATAGGATTGCATTCTCTGTTAATATTCTGCTGTATCCACAAAGACGCATAAGACTGGAATGCCGAAAAGCCATCTGGGTCAAATCTATCAACCGCAATAATCAAACCCACGAATCCGGCAGATACTGCATCTGCAATATCATATTGGTGCGATTTTGCCATTGAAAGTGCAATTCTTATAGCAACTCGTAAGTGAATAAGTATCAGGCGTTCCCTGGCAAATGTGTTTCCTGCAGCCACCTGGGCTGTAAGTGTAGATATTTCGCCATACTGGGGTGGAGGCAATTGTCTGATAATCTCAACAATATATTCAAGTTCCGGTGATAATGAAATAATTTCATCGAAAATGGCATCATAATCTATTCGGCTATAATCCTCAAAAAGGTCGGTATCTTTTCCTGAAGGTGCCGTTTCATAAATAATTATTCCATGTATTTCAAGAGCCTCACTCAGTTGATCTACTTCAGATACTGATAAAGAGTAGGTGTCCGACAAGTCCATGATATCGTCGAAAGTCAAAAAGCCTTTTTTCTCCGACTTGGAAATTAGTTGCTTTTGACAGTCTACAACCTTGGACATCCCGGACACCCCCCACATTCAAAATCTATCCCTTATTCAGCATTAGCCCGACACATGTCCAAGATATCTTTGCTGGTAGTACCATCATTAAATCGCGCGTTGAATTCCTCGACGAAGTCATACATGCGATTAATGTATTCAGCTGGATCGGTTGATCCTTCAACGAGTTTTTCGTACAAAACCTCAACGCCACCGAGAACATAGGCATCAAAGAGCTGTAAGTCGGCTTCATCTGCACCAAATCGCCGGAAAGCTTTATCTAATCGTGCTTCCTCATTAGGCTCATGTTGAGTATCCAGAATAAGAATAAGACGAAAGATATATTTCAGTTGCTCAGAGTTGTTTATAAGCTGTTCCGGGAAAATGTTCTGATCTGCAATATCCCCATCGGAGTTTTTGACCCCTTTCCGCTTAAAAAGGAATCCAATTAAGGGAGCGTTCATATAAACATCCAGATTGCGTTCAAAAAGTTTTGCCTTTGCCACATCATCAAAAACAGATGTCAATGCACTAACTTTTTTCGCATGGCTTCCTGTAAAACGATACTGTTTATCAAACATGATGACACCCCTTTATACCAGATGAGTATGGAACTCATCTATTTTTTCAAAGTAATGCCGAGTCATTACTTTTGTGCCAAGGTGTTCTTCTGCCAGCTCACCATCGGTATCTTTGATGAATATGATGACCTGCTCTGCCGTCTCAGGAATTGCAGAACAAATTGCTTTAATTCGGCGCTTATCAAAGGCAGACAGCGGAGCATCCATGACAAGAGGGTAAGGCTCTGAATATGCCTCGTCACCATTCTCAATTTGATTTTCTCTTGCCATTTTGATGATGGCAGAAATAAACGCAAAGATAACAGAGATGCTCTGCGCAGTAGATGTCTCGACCCCGCCATCAAAATCAGTCACATAGACAGAAATGTTGTAATGTTCATCAATCGTAAGTGACAAGCCCCCATCGTAAATAGACTTAAATATCTCGTTGATGTACATCTGCAGCTTTGTTCTGATCAGAGCCTCTTTTTGCTTATACTCCGCATTTAATTCATCGTAAATTCTCTGAGTATATGCCTTGCACAACTCAATCATCTGATTATTCTTGTCAAGGAGCGAAAGCTCAGAGCGGCTATTCTCTTTCTGACGCATCTCTTCTTCAAAAGTACCTTGCTTACGAAGTAATTGCTGCTGTTCACCCCTACGCTTAGTAATCGTATCTGCACAAGCTCGGATTTGAGTGTTCAGTTTCTTAACCTGCTCCCGAATATCATCCCCATCTAGTTTTTCACTGATAATAGTCAGCTGTTCTTCATACTCTGCGATAGATTCTTCTTGCTGGCTAATTAAGCTAACCTGCTCTGCGATATCCTGATATAAAGAAATCTCTTTGCTATATTTTGAACGAGAGTCTTTGATAAATTGGCCTACAGTCACGCCAATAGACTGGGGAGGTAGGTAATCCATCAACTCTGAGACCTTATTGTAAGGGATTGTGCCTGGGTCGAGATGTGTTCCGCAGATACACGTGCCTCGTTTTAGCAAAAATTCGATTGTTTTGGAGTGCATTTCCGGAATATCTTTCCCGCTGAAATCACTATGAGAAAGCACCTCCAGCGCTCTATGGGCAAGAGAAAGCGAGAAAAACGCAGTCATTCCATCGTTGAATTTCTTGCAACTTTCCTTGATGAACTGTGCCTTCACTCTCTTGAGTTTTTGTAGTTCTACAGTCAAGCGATCCCTTTCATTTTGTAGTTTTTCACCATCGGCATATTGTTTGATATCTTTCTCAAATTTGGCTTTTGCAGATGATGCCGCATCGATCTCGTCATCGATTTCAACCAGACGATTCGCAATTCTCTCAAGCTCACTCTGGAGTTCATCAATTCGCTTTGACAACTGCTGAATTCTACCGCTACTATCTCCGGTATAGGCCTCGTTAAACTTTCCCATAACGGAGTTAGTTCTTGTGGGTGCAAGATGTCCCAGTGCGGCTAGCGTAGCCTTTAATCCGGTCAGTCCCACAACTGCGTTTGAGAAACCACTGCTCTTTCTTCCGCTGGCAACTTCCTTACTCATTTTTTCAATGCGTTCACCATCAAAAAAGAAATAGTTGGAAATTTCCTTGGGAAGAATCTTTTTGATTTCAGCCTCACATTCAAGCTGCTTCAAATAGCGAGTATTGCCATCACCAGATTTGACCGCAATATTCAATACTGTATTTGCGCCGGTAACTTTATTGCTATAGGATTTCTTATATTCTTGTGTCCGAACGACTTCATAAGTTGCACTGCCGTGAGTGAGTTTGAGTACAACTTTCACAGTAATCTTTTGATCCGGCGTCATTTGCTCCGCAAGGACTCTATTGAGCATAGTTTTATCAGTGAAATCGGTTTCGCCATAGAGACACCAGAAAAACGCTTGCGCAAATGTGGTTTTTCCTGTTCCGTTTTCGCCAATAATGAGAGTAACATTTCGCTCAGGATCGGTGGAGAAATCTATCTTCTCGTTGATGAACTGCCGAAAGTTTTGCAGTTCTATTGATTGGAGCAGCATTGAACTTCCTCCTCTATCCACTTTTTGATATCGCGAATCATCTGAGCATCCGTCTTGTTTTTTGTTCGCAGATTTGTATTCTCGGCAATAACAATCTTCCGTTTCAGACGATCGATTGCCTTTCGGTCAAGGTCGAACTTCGCTATCTCCATATGGATCCTCCTTTTCATCATCGTTCAAATCGTAGGGCAGTCCATAACAGTCACAGATTTCCCAAATCAATTGAGAAGCTTCCATGGAGTTCATAGACAACCGTCCAAACTCCAATACTCTCGCAAGCTCATTTTTTACCAGAGGCAAATCTCTTCTCATTTGCTCTTGCGTTAAACCTGACACTTCATCTAAAGGTCGGGGTAAAGTCACAAAATCGAAAATCTCTGCAAATTTCTTGCCTGTTTCGGGAGACTTTCTCAAAACACGCCCTCGGCGCTGAATGTACTCTTTGGGATTGGTAGTGCTTGCCAAAATGAAAGCAGTGCGGATGCCGGGAATATTTACGCCTTCGTCTAAACACTTGATAGCAACGATTGCCTGTAGATCGTCACCGTCTTTGAAGTGCTGTTTTATGGCATTTCGTTCGTCGATGTTCTCTTCTGCAGTAAATTTAGACACTTTCATACCCAATTCGTTACCAAGTATCCGGGTTACGGCTTCGATTTGCTTAATGTCGCCCTCGTTCACATCCGATCTGTCGGAGTTAGGCAGCAACACATTCGTTGCGCCACAGTACACTAACAGGAAATGCTCATCCTTATATGGGGCAATGACTTCTTTAAGGCGGATAAGCTTAAGTGCTGCGGCTGCAACTATGCGGGAACGCTGGATTGCCAGCATTTCACCATAGCTATCCAACTTGGCCTTACCGCCTCGGCCTTTGGTTACATGGCGGGACATCTCGTAGGATAGTTGCTCATATTTTTCGAGTTCCTCATCGTTCAGATAGACAAGGACTGGATAATATTTATAGGGAGTTAGTTTATCTTCTTCAATTGCCCGTTCAAGGCTGTACTCAATGCACTTCTTCCCGAAGAAGTTATAAAGAGTAGCAGTGCCTTCCTCATCACGATGCCGTTCCAATGTAGCAGACAAGGCAAGCCGGTAAGTAAATCGTTCATCCAACAGCTTTGCATAGCTTCGTGCGCCAAAATTGTGCGCCTCGTCTACAACCAGGAGAACCGGGCTTTTTATCTTCTCAATCTGTTCTTGGACAAAGCTGTTTGTAAAAGTAGCATTCGTGCAGATGAAACAGAAAAAGCACTTTTCGCTTCTAAGCTTTTGATCCCGAACGGCCTTAGATAATCGCTTTTTCCAATCTTTTTGGGACGAACTGCTGTAACCGATGATTGGCTGAATATTGAACTTTACGATATCGTCTACCCATTGCTCAACCAGGTGTTGATAGGGACAAACGATGATAACGGCAAGCTCGTCATCCAAGTCTTCCGATATTTTCGAAATAGCGCCTAAACCTGTAAACGTCTTTCCTGTACCGGTTGCCATATCAAAAATGCCGCGATAATTTTCACCCACCCATGCGGAAATAGCTTGTTTCTGATAATCATGCAGAGTGATGTTCTGGGGTATTCTTGCTCCGACTACACCATGAGATTTCGAAAGCGCAGGTAAACCTCGTTGGCCTCCTCTTCGCGGCGGAAATTGTTCTTGGTCGATGTTGAAGTTTGGTGTCTTCTTCCTGTATTTCTCAATCAAAGCATCCGTTATCTTGGGAAACTTCAAAACTCGAATACTTGGTTCGCAATCACTCCAGATAGAAGAAAAAGCATTTTCCTTTAATCGAACACGTTCCGCTTCTCCTTCGTCGTACCAACTGCGAAATACATCGATGGTTTCATAATTCAGAGACATTGCGGTGGAGGACTCATTCATCGAGCCGGAAAAAGCTATCTTATTTCCGGCGGCATCTTCGATAATGCCCATTTTTTCGTGGTACATTCCGAGGCCTTTGGTATCCTCTGTGTAGGCAATTCGGATATCCAGAACACCATTTGCAATAAGGTTTGCCAAAAGGTTGAGTCGCTCCATCGAGTAATAGTCAGTATGTTCATCGGACAGCTGTCCCAACAAAGCTGCCTCAATTACCTCATCACGATCCGCATATCCTTTTTTGATTGCTTCGATATCATCGTCGGACAGATAAGGGGACGCTACGATTTGGATTCTGCCATCCCTACTGGCCAAATCAGCAATGCCTTTCGATATCTCAATCAGAGAAGACGAAGAGAAAAATCCCACAGCTCGCTTGTAAGATACAGCTTCTTTGAGCAGGGGAACATAGAATTTCTGCACCACATTGTCAATCAGAGAGCGATATTCAGTTTTTATGGTATGTTCCTGAAAACTCATATGTAGCTCTCCTCACAGGTTTTCTTCGATATAATCAAGAGCTTGTCGGAGTTCCTCGAAATCATCTTCTGAGGTAAAGTAACCCACGCTAAAACGAATCGTTCCCGCCGGGTATGTACCAATAAATTGATGTGCAAGAGGTGCGCACTGCAAACCGGTTCTGACAGCGATGCCGCAGCGGTCAAAAATCTCTCCTGCGCTATCGCTGCTGATGCCTTCAATCAAACAGGAAACTATTCCCACATAATTGCAGCCGGGATAATTGCCGACAATTTTAATAAACCAGTATTCCTGAAGCAACGCAACCAATTTGTTTCGGTGCTCTTGCTCTTTCTGCCAGATGGTTTTGATACCTTGGCCTAACCCCCATTTTAGGGCTGCGTTCAAGCCCGCAATGCCAGAGATATTCAGTGTTCCCATTTCATATCGTTCAGGCAAACTCTGAGGCATATTTTGATTAGCAGACTCAAAACCCGTACCACCGAACAGAACCGGGGGCAAATCGTTTGCAGGCTCCATAATAAAACCGGAAATACCCGTGGGCCCGTACAGCGTTTTGTGACCTGCGAACACCGCGAAATCAAACACGTTAAGCCCAAGATTGCAGTCTACAAGTCCAGCAGTCTGTGCCATATCTATTACAGTGGTTGCGCCAAACTTTTTGGCTAAAGAGCAGATTTCGGTTACAGGCGCAATTAATCCAAGTACATTACTCGCATGGCTCATAATAACTAAGTCCGGGCGCTCTGATTCAAACTGATATCTCATTCTATCCAAGTCATATTTAAAATCCCGAGAAACAGTAAGTTGATGGACAGAGATAGTACCGGCTTCCTCAAAATGATGCAAAGTCCGGGTCACCGCGTTGTGTTCAAACGGACTGATATAGATAGTCTTAGCACCTTTGCAAATCAGGCCCTGGATGATAATGTTTAGTGCTATCGTTGCAGTAGGCGTAAAAACAACTTGCTTTGCTGGGCAGTGCAGAAGTTTTTGTGCCAATGCCCTTGTTTCACCAATCAGGGTATTGGCACTCTGCGCAAGGTTATAACGGCCTCTTCCTGCGTTGGCACCGTTCGATCTATAAAACTTATCCATGCTGGTATAGACGACTTCCGGCTTGGGATAGGTTGTCGCCGCATTGTCGAAGTAGGCCATTATTTTCCCTCCTAACACAATTCTTTCAGTATGTCCATAATGATTTGACGTTTTTCTTGCTCAGTGATAGACTGCCCCATCGACTCAAGTGCGTCAGTGACCATGTTAAAGAGCAACTTGCCTCGTTTACCACAGTCAATGCGAGAAAATCTTTTTGTAACTGATTGGCCATCCTCGCTAACGAAAGTGACCTGATAAGCATCTGCCGCCACATTCTCTTGTGCGGTTTCCACACGCCGATAAGTTTCTGCGGTTGCTTTGTATTTCTTTACATTGGCAACAAAACGCTCATATGTGCTATTATCCCAGTCTTCTAAGCGAAGGTCTGTGGCTGTTTTGGCAAGGCGGGCAATAAGTGTTTCCTCGTCGTTCGTTGCCGTTTTGAACAGGTCGAGACACTTTTCTGTACCATCGGTAAACAACTGCTCGAAAGCTCTTTCGTCAAGACTCTCGCACCAGTCCTTGATTACAGATGTAAGCGAAGCGGCTTTAAGGCTACTGGAACTCTGCGATGCAGAAAAAATCTCTTTTACCGTTTGAATAAGATCTTTTTTAAGCTGTGTTATGCAATGATCGTAGTATTTCTTTGCGGCAGCGATATTTTCTGCCAAACCAACGCTGAATTGGTTGGTATAATCGAACGCTGTTGGAAGCTTGTCGAACAGTAATTCATGTCCACCGGCACTGTTCTTTAACAACCGCAGCATGGCTAAATAACGTTTATCAACCTTCTGGCCTTTTACGCTGCGCTTGAGCTCCTTTGCATATTTAGGCAATGCCATATACCAGCGTTTCATTGCAGACACTACATAATCATAGGCATTAACCAGTTTCTCGGCCTCAATTACATAATCAGAGAAGATATCTGCAAGTTGCTGGATAAACTCTGCCTTTTCAGGATCCCAGTCCAGATATGCTAAAGTGAATCCATCCGGGTTGGCATTTACTTGAAGCAATGTATCAGCAGTAATAGAAACTTGTCCGAATCTGTCTTGTAAAATCAGCTCCTGCTTAAACTCATGGAACACTGCCGCCAAGTAAATGGGGATAAGCCCCTTGCGTAAACCGATATGATTTTCTGGTGCTGCCAAGCGACGATACAGCACGCCAAAAGACACACTACCAGCAGCTTTGGTCTCCTGAATGAAGCCAACGATGGTCGTCAACATGTTTCTAATCAGCTCATCATCCGGCTTCAACTCAATACGAACAAGAGAATTATCTGTTACGAGAACCCCTGTTCGCAAGAGCGTGCTTCTCATAATAGAAACTTCCTGGCCAGAACCTGACAGGCCGAGGTTGTGTTCCAACTCATTTCTGAGTAATCCGGCAATTATTTTACTTCTGCTGTTGCTTGCAATAGAAGTAATGTCGTTGCGATTAATCGCTTCGTTGTTGACAACTGGTGTAAGGGAATACACATCGTCACAAATGTCCGACAGCAAACCTGTAAGCGCAGCTTTTCGAGCAATGGACTTCTCTTCGCCCATGTAAATGTAAGTGGACTTAAAGTTTTCCGGGTGTGTATAAGTGCCTATGAAATCAGAAATCACTTCGCGAAGGTCCTCGTATACGACCTCATATTCGTCAAACAGGATTTTGTCTCCGGATGCCTGTTCTCTCAACAACGATACAGCGTTAAATTCTTGGATGATCTCAGTGATCTCTTTATACTTCTTGGGAAGGATGAAAAGGAAACGTTGATGACTGGCGCTGGATCGAAGCAGTTCATCATGAAGTCGACTGACAGATTCATCGCTCTTGGGAATAACGCCGTACACTACACCATCTGCGTCTATTGCTTCACCCTTCATAGTCCAGTTAGTATCCGGGCGAATTTCATCCTCATCGATAAACTCAAAAGAAAAATAGCGAGTCATTTCTCTCTCGTCATTGTAACGAGAGGGGTAAATATAGTTATCAAAGTTAGAAGCATTTAAAGTTGCTTTCGTTGAAACTTTTCCGGTCACCGCTGCAACAGCATCTCGAATCTTTTGACCGATATCAACACCCGATGTCTGCTTTAAACGCAAATAATCATTGCTTCTTTTTAAGTAAACAACATATTCTTTCTCGATAAGGTTGGCGATTGCTTCCTCAATTTCTTCAACAGTATAATTGACGGAGAAAATACCGACGATTTCGTCTTTGGTCGGTTTCAGTTTTTCAAACTGCTCCAAAATATAAATGAGCGATAGCGTTTTTACGATTTTGCTTTCCAGCGATTCCTGCTGGAGTTTTGGCAGAATGGCTATGGTTAGCAAATATGTTTGATGGATCTCACTGGTATACACCTCTTTTCTAAACAGCGGCTCAAAGTAATCGTAAATTTTATCCGGGGTAATTACATCAAAACATTGGTCATCATAACCTGCGAGGAATTCCGGCAATGTAGATGCACCCGTTGCAGACAGGAAAGTAAACAAAGTTCTTTCGTTCTGAGCAACTCGTTCAGACAATCTTGGAAGAACATATGTCGAAGCAGGATGAAGCGGATAACAGGAGTAGAGGATATGCTTTAACTCCTTCCTTGTAGCGTCTGCGAACATCGCATGATTTGCATAGCGATGTTTTACGCTATCAAACTCCTCCTTATGATGCTGACAAAACTTCGCCCAAAGAGCGGCATCTTTTTGAATCACAGACGCAATGATTTCATAGGTCTGGGTAAAGTTGTTATTTAGGTGGATATGTTTAAAACGCTCAGATACTCCTCGCCAGCCGTCAATCTTCTGCTTAGGCAAAGTATCAATATAATTGGCAATTTCTTTATGAGAAATCAGCATTAGGTGCATCTGGTATTCACCGCTGCGATTGCATTTTTCCGCAAAATCCTGAAGCATTTTTGTGTCGCTGACAGAGGCTTCAGAAATATTTGCCTCTAAAAATTTACTAAACTCATCATAAACAACATAAATGCCAGTATATCCTTTTGAATGCAATCCTCGAACAGCGCTTTCGTACAGTTCTACAACATCAAAGCCAAGGAACGGGCTAAATACGCTACCAGCGGTCAGCGTAGGGTAAATGCGTTCAAATTTCTCATATGCGGTAATACTATAATCTTCAAGATCTTCAATGAATTTGCCAATAGGTTCATCAATCGCCTTTTGCAGTTGCAAATAGGTATCTGGGAAGTCAGTTTTCCACCGCTGAATCACTGCAACTGCAGCCTTGTAGTTGGTTTCCGGCATAATATCCAGCAGTTCATTTTCTGCCAATGTCCTCTGAAGTGCCAGAAGAAACGCCTGCGAAAGGCTGGTATTACTACCATTAATAATTACAGGAAGAAGTTTTTGGTCACTTTCATAATAATTCAGCACATATTGATGCAGTCGCTTGTTACTCTCCAATTTAGGCAGAAGCTTTTCAAACAAGGATATATCCCTTTTCATCAAAATGGAAAGGATCATCAGAATAATATGTGATTTTCCCTTTCCATAGGCGCCAATTAAAACTCGAGCCCTTTCAGTAGAGGTAATTCGAGTGCTCAAAAGAATATCCTCGAGAAGAGTAAGTGCTGATTGGGTCGGTATAAAATTCTTGAGTTTGTCATCATCGTTCAGGTCATATCCAATATTCACAGAATACTGAAAACCCGAAGCAACAGAAATCATGTTACTCATTTCCGTGTTCTCCTAATCTTACTCTTCAATACTTGCGTAATACATTTCTACGCATTCTTGGAAAGTTCGCTGGTTGTTTAAACGGACAATGTCCAAACCAGCTGTTCTGATAATTTTAATCTCGCCAGTTTTTTCTGCTCGATGGAGTACATCAAGCATTGTAATCGCATCCATGTTAAAAATGCGGCCAATGTTACACGGAGCTGTCAGAAGCTCGTTTAATGCAATTTCTGCTCTGCCTGCTACTTGATCCACGATGACCGCTAGAATAATCCAAGGGCTAAAACTCTTAGCCGCCGGGATTGATTTCTTGTAAGTGCGTTTTTCCTTGCTCAAAATATCGATAAATCCCAGTTCTCCTAACGGACAGTCTATGTTATTTTCAGGAGATATCCTTCCAGGGGTAGATTTATATCTTGGCAAATAGGTATTTACGATACATACAAAATCATCATTGAGGGAACGAAGTGCGACGGAAATATCTTCTCCACTCATCAGCACATAGCTCTGCAGAGCAGAAACAAAATCTTCTCTTGTGAACTCGGTCATTTTGAATTCATTGAAGAAAAAGTACCATGCCGTTGCATCTTCTTTATTAGAGGCCAATTTATAATGTAAGAGATGGAGCGTCCCAAGTTCTTCAATGTACCGGTCGTGCTCATAAATCTGGTTGCCAAGTTCCGTGAAGGTCTGAACACGCCGTCCTGTCGCAGGCTCCTGTGTTACCCCAACAGCTTGCAGCCAGTAGCGCAAGGCCTTTACCATATTCGTACCAATGCCAAGTACATCCGTTGGATTTTCGTCCCGAGAGACAAAGACATCAGCTCTATTGTGGACATACTTCATGCCCTTGCTCAGCCAACCTTTTCTAATGAAAAATGTATCATGGGCACGAAATTTCATTGCCATCGGTACATACCTCCCAATGTCCTACTTTGTTCTTAGATATTTATCCATCATGCAGCCGCCGTCCAAATATTTAGCGGTAACACACATTTTGCATCGAACACACTTATCGGGGTTAATATAATAGCTATCACCAACAATAGAAATAGCTCCCGCCCGACAGAGCGATTCGCACTTTAAGCATTTACGGCAAGCGTTGAACTTGCGGATCTGATATCCAATCATGCGTTGCAAAGACTCGTGATCTGCCACATTCATAGTTCTTACTTTTACAGCATATTTATATCCATCTTGGCCAAATGGCTGGATGGAAATGACAGGGACGTTGGTTTTAATATCAAGAACCAAAACCTCGTTCAAGAGCTTTTGACCCAATTCCGGGGCAACTCTCCCGAACGGAGTAAACATACCTATCAAATCATCGTCCAAAGGGCGCACTAAGCTATAAATTTTTGCGTGATCTTCCGTAGTGCAATTTGTAAAACGAATTTTCACATCGCCAGCTGCGGCAAGACCATTTCCGCCCTGGCGGGCCTTCCATTTTCCGGTGTCAACATATACTTCAGCATCCAGCTTGCCGATTTTTTCGGCAAATCTTATCAGAAAGTCTCTCCACTTTTTAGACTGCTCCGGCATATAGATTCTGGATAGGAACTGCGCGCGCTGGTTGTTGTTTGGACAGCACCAGCAGCCTACACGATCGTACCCCAATCTATATGCATCGTTAAAGTCCACCTTTTCAGACAAAATATAGAGCCAAATATCAAAGTCTTTCCAAAAGAAAATCGGAGAAGCAACTGTTTGCTGCTGGATTTTTACAGACTCTGCATCATCTTCGATACGGTTATACTTGCTCCGGCTCACAGACTCCGATTTTCTTATTCCATAAAAGGTCAGAATCTGCTGATTGCGGTACAAGCTGTTTATGACTCTGGTAATGGGACCTGTCTTAAACATGGAACAGCACCAACGCATCATTCTCGCTGGTGGGCCAATGTCTTCACAAACATCGTAGAAAATTTGTTCTCTATTTTTTGCGACCTGAAAAATTGCAAGGGGGTGGTTTTTTCTATATCTTGTTGCATATTCGATTGTTGACGGGAACTCCAATGTTGTATCGCCAAAAATGTGAACCAAACTCGGATTACCAAGAGTTTTGATGACGATATCTGCTGTTACTGTAGAATCCTTGCCACCAGAAAACGACAGCACGATATGTTCTTCATCATATTTTTCTGCTGCTTTCTTGATAAATGTGTAAGCTTCGTCTTTGAGATAATGCAATCTTAATTTATTTGTATTGATAAAACTAGCAATATGCTTATCGAAATACTCATAAGTATTCTGACCTTTATTCTGCTCAAGCATTTTAGATAAGGCATCCGTATCGGCTTCCTGGAATGTTTTACTTGGGATTGAAACAGATTTTCCATTGATATAATACCGGCTATTTGCTGCCCACACAGACTTTTCAACATAGGTAAATGGTTTCTCACCCAAAAGCAACTCGAGCAACAAACGTTCCTCCGGAAATACAGGTCGCAAATCCGCAGAGAGATACTTCATTTTTCTCTTGCACAACGGGCAGAAGCCCTTGTCAGCTTGTGTTGCCGCTTGAATAACTGGAGTTTCACAATGAGCGCACCAATATACCTCGGTAGGAATATCTTCAATCGTCGCAGAGCCGCAAACCGGGCAGAGATCTTCGTTTGTTTCAATATTGCAGGTTTTACACCACATTTTTGATTCTCCCACACATCAGTATCGTCAAGATGTGTATACGCTATTTCTATATTTTAATCTATAGTAGCATACTTTTAGTCCATTAAAACGGACAGTACTTAATGCGCACTTTGGATCTGATTGCCCTTTTTACGCGCATCTATGGGTTTCTCGGCATCCTTTGGGATGGCCCATGATTTTCCGAACTTCGTCAAGCCCGGGATTCTGCCTTGAGCGCACAAAACCTGAACCCGCCGACAGCTGATCCCCCATTTTTTGGCAGCTTCTGCAATTGAAATGTAATCCATATTCGCACTCCATCAAAACGAAATAGCCTTACTATATAGCTGGGCCGCTCTTAAAATACAGCCGATGCCTATCATGAAAAGGGGCAGCCCTTGCATTTGTATCACTGTTCTTGGAAAAACAGCCTGATACTTCGAGTCTATTAAGGAAATTATATACCATTTGGCGAACAATTGCAATCGCGAGCTTTCGCTATTCCCTACATTTTGGCACTGTTTATAAGCTCATAGCAACACATGAATTAGGAAACCTTATATTTCTCGAGTTGCAAAAGAAGCAGTTGAATCTCCGGGCTGTCAAAACTACAATGCCAACATTTCATAGCGAGGATAAACTGATTGTAGGTCAGATGATGAATTATGAAGCAAACCTATTTCAAGACTATGAATCGATCGCCATTGATGAACTGAGGGATCAAGCCAACAGCCTATTGAAGCTAGTAACAGAAGATCGGCGGCCGCTGCACGTATTTATGAATTATGACAAGGAGTTTCTGCTGTTCCGCCGAACCGGCTAGCCCCAATCTGCGATTCTGACTTTCGTTTGATTCTACCGCTGGCGATGCGGTATACGATGGGCGGAAGCACGTGCCTGTGGCGGGTCCTGATTATATCAAACGTCACATTCGGCTTCTGGACGATAAGTTTCTCGTGTTGGCTGTCGATAATATCCGACGGTACCTTGAAGACTATGCAGAGTATGAGGCGAATCCGAATCTTTGGCAGTACTTTTTAGATGGACTTAAAATAGAGCAGAGAGCGTACCACTCGTAAGGCAGGGGAGATTAGACCGCGCCCAACCCGTGGAAACCCATTGAAAGTCATAAGCATTACCGACAACTGGCATTCACCCGACGGGTTCGATGTGATTGCTCACTGTCTAAATTGCTACTCTGATAACGAGTGGGTCTGCGATAAGGGTGGCGGTATCTCAAATGTGAAACAGTATTTCTTCAGGTAAGGCGAGTATATGCTTCTGCAGGAGATTTTGAGTGTATTCCTTGTCTATAACGGCTCAACCTTTGAACGGTAAACCCACTTCCGTAAAGCAATTTAGAGGACCGTACCTGCTCATATGAACAGGTACGGTCTTCTAAAATGTTATTTTTATTGAAGGATATCTAATTCAGTCTGAAATAGCAAGTATTTTTCCCTTTTCCTTCTTTTTTCAGTTCTCCGGCTGCAACCAACTTCCGCAAGGCGCCCTCTATGGAACTGTCACTGAGCGTCGGGCAAAGCTCCCGGATGTCCTGCTTCTTGAACCGCCCGATTCTATTCTTGTTTGCTCTGCGTACCATTTCCAGTGCGGGCAGCTTGGTTTCTACAAGCGCCACGCGATCCTCGAAGTCTTTGTAAGCGGCAAGAATCGTTCCCAGCAGGTACTTAATGAAGGGCACTACATCCTCGGTTCCTTCACGCCAGCCGGTTTGCGCCTGCGCAAGTGCGGCGTAATACAGGTCCTTGTTTTTGGCGATTTTTGCTTCAAGGGAGATGTACTTGCCAACGTAAAAGCCGCTGCGCTGCAGAAGCAGCGTCGTGAGCAATCTACTCATTCTTCCGTTGCCGTCATTGAAGGGGTGGATGCACAAAAAGTCATGGATGAAAACCGGGATTGCAATCAACGGCTCCAGTTCCATATTGCCAATTACACGGTTGTATTCTGCGCAGATCCTGTCCAATGCTTCCGGTGTCTCATAAGGGGCAAGCGGCGTGAACAGCGTTTCCACATGACCGTCCGGATAGGTAGCGGTGATATAATTCTGTGTGATCTTTGTGCGTCCCGCAAGCGGGTTATTCATGTGGCTGTAGAGGATTTTGTGAAGCTGCAGGATGTAGTTCTGCGTGATTGGTATCGCGTCAAAGCTCTCGTGAATGATACTCAGCACATCGCGGTAACCGGCGATCTCCTGCTCATCCCGATCCCTCGGCGTGGTTTTCTCCTCGACAAGCTGACGGATTCGGATACTCGTGGTGACAATGCCCTCAATGGCGTTCGATGCCTCGGTGCTCTGTATCTTGGCAATCTCCACGAGCTTTTCGAGTTCCTCCGGGCGCTGCTTCAAATACAGTTCCTGCTTCCCGGCTTCCTTGTATATGGCCGCAATCAGACCAAGAACGTCCGAGTCCCACTTTTGTTGCCTGATTGCAGAGTAATTGAAGGTTCTCATTCCCTTACCTCCATTCTGTTTCCCTTAAATATTAGAATAAAATAAGGGAATAGTCAATGGCTGTGCGATAAATCCCTTACTATTATGCCTGAATTAAGGGATTTACAATCTTAGTCGTAAACCGCCTATTCTTTGTTTATAGCGACGCAACCTTTGAACTGTTGCTTTTGAAGAAGCCACTTGCAGAGAAATTTGTTTCACGCTGGGAACGTTCTTTCTTGAAGTCTCTCTACAAATACGACTTGATTTTATATCACTTTGGTGATACTATTGCAGATAGAGATATGCAGGAGGGACACACGGATGAATCAGAAAATCACACTGTATCACGGCTCCGAGCAGCTTGTGGAAACGCCGACTTTCGGGTTGGGCAAGAAGCACAATGACTTCGGTCTTGGCTTTTACTGCACGGAAAGCGAAGAACTTGCGAAGGAATGGGCCGTGTCCTCTCTGCGCAATGGCTTTGCCAATCGTTACAGTCTTGATACGGAATACCTGAAAATCCTGAATCTGAACAGTCCGGACTATACAATCCTGAACTGGATCGCCATTTTGGTGGAGCACCGTCTGTTCTCTATCAAAACCCCGGCAGCGCAGCGGGCAAAACGGTACTTGATTGACAATTTCAGCGTAAACGTCAATGCCTATGACCTGATTATCGGCTATCGCGCTGATGACTCCTGTTTTGACTATGCCGAGTCTTTCTTAAATAACGGAATTTCCGTACAGCAGCTTGCAAAAGCCATGCGGCTGGGAAAGCTGGGAGAGCAGATCGTCGTCAAGTCCAAATATGCGTTCTCGCTGCTGCATTACGAGGGATTTTCCATCGCAGAAAAGGAAAAATATTATGTTCTCCGCAAGGCCCGGAACGATGAAGCCGATCAACATTATGTGAGCATACTTGAAGAAGAAACCGATGGTCTGTATATGCTGGATATTCTGAGAGGAGGCATTCAAAACGATGACCCACGCATACCAAGAAATGTATCTAAGTAACGCACAGGCGCTGCTGGGCGACGCTTTTGACTATGCCATCAACGCCTGCGGAATTTCGGGAAATGATTTTGTGAAGCTATTTTCCGTAAGCTCTGTCAGCAAGCGAATCGAGAATGGTGAGCCTGCTTATCTGGCAGGAAAAAGCGGAATTGAAGTCGTGGAAGATATTCTTGTCGAGACGACCGGCAAAGCGCCAACTGCCAAACCGCAGGCAACGTTCAGCCGTTCCAGAGAGTATTGGATCGGCTGGGCTATCGCGTACTATCAATGGTTCTCCGGCAGGAAAATCGGCGATATTTTCAAGGTCCTTTCGTTCGAGGATTTGCAGCAGATGTACGCTCCGCTTCACGAAGCAGACATCAGCAAATTTGCCGATATTGCCGATGCCAAAGTGCGTGCGTATTTTACAGATACCAATCTCAAGCGCATCCGTACAACCTACGGCTGCACACAAGCAGAGCTTGCCAAGCGAAGCGGCGTCAGCCTCCGGTCAATTCAAATGTACGAGCAGCACAACAAGGATATCAATAAAGCCAGCGCGGAGACGGTTCTCAGCCTCGCAAAAGTCCTTGGCTGCACAATGGAGGATCTTCTGGAAAAGTGAGATCAATGCAACCATAGCCAAATATGAAAAAGAAAATGCAATGTGGCGCTGCACGATCAACAGAAAAACATCGCCTTTAAATTCCCCATATACTGAGATTACAGATGAGTGGCTGCGAGAAACACCTACAAAAACGAATTTGAAAAACGCCTTGGTCGCTGACATTGACGCTGATGGTATAATTTATAAAAGCATAATGGAATATGTTCAGCTTCTGAACGAAAAAAGCGCAGATATCACATTGCCTCTTGCTAGCGTATGCTCCTGTAAAGTAACTGCGCGGGTAAAAGCGCAAAACTCGATTGAGTTTAAAATTCAAAACTACAAGACAGAGCGACATGAATTTGGTAAAATTCCAATCAACAAATGTATCAACGATTTATTCGGCATCAGGATCTTTTTGCGAGAGCCATTGACTTTTGATGAGGTTTATTCATTCATAGAAGATACTTATCCAAACAGGTACCGATGTATTGACTCATCAAAGTTTGACTATAAAGCTGTTCACCTTTATTTCAAAGAGAATAATCAGTCATTTCCGTGGGAGCTGCAGATTTGGAATATGTGTGACATGGATAGCAATTTCTCATCTCACAAAAAATACAAGCAGGAATACACCGCATGGGAGAAAGAAAGCAAGGAAGGAGGAATCATCAATGATTAAGCACTACATTATTATGAGTAGTTCGTACACCGATGGCAGTCGTGTAGCATTGGATATTACGGAGGATTGCTTTCTTAACAGCAAAGCAATTGCAGAAATGATTGAGGAAATCAGGAAAAACTGCGGCAAAGATGTTCCTCTATCAACGCATTTCATCGAAACAGAATCCGCTTCATGGGATTCTGTTGTAGCGTATGATCCATTCTTTGAGGATGTCGAATGTACTAAATCGACAACAGCGTTTTCTGAGAAAATCAAAAAAGGTAGAGTTTTGTCAGGACTGGACGTTGCAAATTACATTCTTTCAAAAATTCGGTGTACGCATCTTTCACTGGAAAAACTCGTTTATTATGCATATGCGGATTACCTCTGTGAGCATTCTGAGCGGCTATTTGAAGATCACATTTATGCATTCCGTCATGGTCCTGTCATTAACAGTGTCTATGAGACTTTTAAGCGAAGTGGCTCCCAATATGTGAAGCCGTTCGAGTTTGGTGACGACAGTGATATTCGGACTGGCGTAAAAGAGTTACCCGCAAGAAGCCGCATTCTGTTTGCTAAAGAAGGCACAGAAAAACTCTCGTCTATTGATAGGACGATTGCAAAATACGGAAAGTACTCTGCGGGAGCGCTTGTTGATCTCACACACCGCGCTGGCACTCCATGGTCTTATGTGGACAGTTCCGTGGCATATCAGGAAATTTCGGATAATTTGATTATGGCATATCACCATGTTGAGAGCGTATAAACTAGATGATTGTATTCTTTGTCTATAGCACCGCAATCTTTGAACTGCCGTCCTCGCAGAAACCACTTGCATAACCCTTTGCCCGGAGTTACAATGCAGACACTTTGAACATAGAAAACGCTTCCCGTCTTTTTTGTCGGGAAGCGTTTTTGACCACATGGATTACTACAGACGCGCGCGGAACAGGCGGAAATGGGGGTTCAAAAGAGGGTACGAGAGTAACGGAATACGAGCGGAAATGATGAAAAATCATTGGAAACGTCCGAAAAAAGTTTTCTGTTCCTGTTTGGGACCACGAGGCCGCTGGTTCGAAACCAGTCACTCGGACCAGAAAACCCGCTGAAATCATAAGATTTCAGCGGGTTTTCTATGTAAATTATTCGATTTTTTCAAAAAGCTATTCTTTGTTTCTTGCGGCGCAGGATTTGCGCTGCGGATTTAATAAACTGGAGATAACTTACCCTGTATAAGCCTCATCCGCTGTATTCTTGAAATTCTGCTTTCCCAGCCACTGCTTTTCTTCTTCGTTTTCCGGAATATCGATTCGCTCGATCTTAAAGATAACTGGGCGTGTGCCGTCATTGCAGCAAGCGATCATCATTCTGTCGTCATTTGTCCACTTGCGCATAATGGAGCCACCCTGCAAAGCCGTATAAACATATCGGCTGATGGCATCCCATGCCTCGCCACAGAATTTACCGTTCATCAGACGGTAAAAGTCATCCTGCTCCGGCGTTCTTTTCAGAAGGAATGTGTCTCCCGCCTTAAAACAGGGACACGGGCCGGATTTCGGATTCGCCAAATACTTTTCCTGTAAATCCGGAAATACCTTTGTCTCCAATACCGTTATTCTGCATTCGTAGTTCATAAAACCTCCTGAGTCTTTAATGTGTTGAGTTCATCAAATCCCGGTTTTTTTCATTATAGCAAACGATCTGCCAAAGCGCAATCGCAGCCATCCGGGGCATTCCGGACGGCTGCGTTCCGTTCATTCGATCAATGTCTGTCGGCCTTCTGCCGTTTTAACTCCGCCAGCTCCGCTTTCATCTCCCGCGATCAGCACCTTCAGCTTCAGTGGCCTTTACCCAAGTCCTGATAATGCTGCACAATGCCTGAATATCCTTCTCGGAGTATTCATATGCGCACTGCCGCAGGAGTTCCTGCGGCAGTGCCTTTACAGCAGCAGATTCAGCAGCATACACAGCGCCATTCCCGTCAGCGTCGGCAGTAGGAACGCCAGCAGCGTCCATCGCACGCTTCCTGTTTCTTTTTTGATCGTCAGCAGCGTCGTGCTGCACGGCCAGTGAAACAGGAAGAAAACCATCGCGCAGAGCGCGGTTTTTCCCGTCCAGCCCGCCGCTGAGAGCGTCTCAAGAAGCGACGGCGCGTTCAGGAGGCTGCCCGCATTGCTCAGCGCCATGACCGCGACCGGCAAAACCAGCTCGTTTGCCGGAAAGGCCAGCAGGAACGCCAGCAGCAGGATGCCGTTCATCCCCATCGCAGTGCCCGCCGGCTCCAGAAGCGCCGCCAGGCGCTCCAGCAAGGATACATCTCCCGCACGAAGATTTGCCAGACACCAGAGCAGCAGTCCCGCCGGAGCGGCGACCGCCGCCGCACGTCCGAGCACATAGAGCGTTCTGTCTAAAAACGAGTGCAGCAGCGTCTGCAATATGTTCGGCCTGCGGAAAGGCGGCAGCTCAAGGACAAAGGTGCTCTCCTCCCCTTTCAGGATCGTCCTGTTGAGTAGCGCGGACACCGCCATGGACATTCCCGCCCCCATCAGAACGCACGCCGTCAGCGCAGCGGCGCAGGTCAATCCGCTTCCGCCTCCAAAAAGCAGGCAGGCCAGCGTAATGAGCGCCGGGAATCTCCCGTTGCACGGGATAAAGCTGTTCGTCAGGATGGCGGAAAGGCGCTCTCTCGGGGAATCGATGATGCGGCAGCCGATCACGCCCGCCGCATTGCAGCCGAAGCCCATGCAGGTGCTTGGGGAAATTCAGGCTGCCGGTATCGGCTGTCAGGGAAGTGTGTCATTGCCGTCCTGGATTTTCCTCACAGGCGCATTTCAGATAAATATGTACGCGCTGCCGCTTTATCCGCTTCCCACACGCATCCCTCGTCCATGCTCCCTGTTCGACCTCAATTCGCTCCACAAGGCGCTGCAAAAGCGCCTTTGTGAGCTTTTGCGGTGCAGCGGCCTCTTCCAGCAGCGCGGAAAACCTCTGACGGCATATCCCGCCGTCTGCGGGCGCTTGCAGCGCCGCCTTCAATAGCGCAATGCGCTGCTCCAGGCCTGCAAGCTCGGCAGCGTACTGCTCCATCAGGCCGCAATAGGCCGCTTCTTCAACGATTCCCAAGCAATGCTCTTCAAAGAGCCTCCTGGTCAGCTCCGCTACGCTTTGCTTCCGCCTTTGCTCCTTTGCCAGCGCTTCCGCCTCCTGCCCCATCGTCTGACAGCGCTTTTCCTTCTCATCGCGGCGGAGAAGCTGCGCAAGCAGGCGCTCCTTCTCTTCCGGCGTCAGCATCAGGCACGGCCCCAGCACGGAAAGCACCGCCTCACACAAGGAATCATGATCTATAAAATGGTTGCTGCACGCACAGGCCCCATGGGCCTTGTAGCCTCCGCACGCCAAATCGTAAGTCCCGTTTCTCTTTCGCGTTTTTACAGGCGACATCTGCTTTCCACAGGCAGCGCAGAAGGCGATTCCTGAAAAAAGATTCTCGAAGCCTTTCGTCTGCAAGCAGCGCCTGCTGCTGCATCTCGTTCGTGCAAGCTGAAAAAGCTCCTGTGAAACCAGCGGCTCATGCGTTCCCTCGACGACGATCCAGCTCTCCCGCTTTCGGGCAATGCTCGTCTTTTCCTTGAAGGAGAGCTTTTCCGTTTTTCCCTGCAGCAGCTTTCCAAGATAGACCTCATTGCGCAGCAGCTTGCAGATGCCGCCTGCGGTCCATTCCGTCCGGCGGCTGTAGCTCTTGACTCCATTTGCATTTCTGTACTGAGACGGCGTCAGGATCCCCCTTGCGTTCAGGTCTTCCGCAATTGCCGACGTTTTTTCTCCGTTGGCCGCGCGCCGGAAAATCTCCTGCACAACGGTTGCCGCAGCCGGGTCCCTTATCAGCCGGTTTTTATCATTGGGGTCCTTCCGATAGCCATACGGAGCAAACGGACTGATATACTTTCCCTGTTCCATCTTGATCGTCAGCGCGGATTTGATCTTCTGGCTGATATCTCTGGCATATAGCTCGTTGATGGTTGACATAAGGCTGGCTGTCATGCCCGGCCTCTGCTTTCCAGTGTCCAGCCCGTCCGTGACAGAAATATAGCGCGTACCGTGCCGCGGAAACCACTTATCCATGAATTCCATCGTTTCTGAAGCATTGCGGCCAAAGCGGCTGAAATCCTTGGTAATCACGCAGTTGATGCGTTCCGCCTCGATATCGCGCAGCATTCGCTGAAAGCCCGGCCTGTCAAATGAAGTCCCGCTGTAGCCGTCATCCGTATACACATCGACCACAGGCAGCCCGCTGCGCGCGGCATACTCCGTAAGCAGCGCCCTCTGCGTTGCGATGCTGCTGCTTTCCGCCTCCCCTTCATCCTCCTGCGAAAGGCGAAGATACAATCCCGCTTTCCAGACGGTATCCGCCCGCTGTTCCGTTGTCATGGCGTCTCCCCCTTTCTTTCCGGAACAGCCGCATCCCGCACCTCCGTTTTCTGTTCCCGCGCGCTCGAAGCCTCCTGCGCACGTTCCCAGATATAATCTGCGAGGATATCAAAGACCGGGCGATTTTCCTTCTGTTCGTGCACAATCACGGTAATTTCCGTGTCTCTTCCGGTGTAAACACTCGTCATTTCCGGCATACCGCTATCCTATGCCCGCAGCGCCGCGTTGATGCTCCATACCGCATCCTTCGATATCATTTCCTGCGTCAGTTGACAAAAGCATATGTCCATGCTTTAATGGTTTTCAATATGAACAATGGAGTGATCGCAGTGAGATACCAATTTTTGCGCTTTCCCGGCGGAAAACCGAAGGCCGTCACGCTCAGCTACGACGATGGAATTCGGGACGATCTCCGCTTTTCCGATATCATCACCGGACACGGCTTTAAATGCACCTTTAATTATAATTGCGGCAGCCCCTTGTCCGACGACGAGGTTCAGGAATATGTGCTGTCACGAGGACACGAGATTGCCGTCCACGGCGCGCAGCACCGAGCCGAGGGGCTGCTCCGCCCCATTGAGGGCATCCGGGAAATTCTGGACTGCCGTCTCGCCTTGGAAAGCAGATTCCACACGATCATCCGAGGCTGCGCCTATCCCGATTCCGGGATCACCCGTTTTGAAAACGGCGCCGATTATCAGACGATCCGGAATTATCTGAAGGAATGTGACATCGCATACGCCCGGACACTGGGCGCAGACAATGATTCCTTCCGCCTGCCTGCCGATTTCCTCGCATGGATGCCCAGCGTACATCACTCCAACCCGAAGGCGATGGAATATGCGGAGAAGTTTTTAAGCATCAACTATTCACCGGCAGTGTACGATGACGCCCGCTCTGCGCGGCTGTTTTTCATGTGGGGCCATACCTATGAATTCGAAAACAGCGGCAATTGGGAACTGCTCGAAGAACTCTGCAAAACGCTTGGCGGAAAAGGCGACATCTGGTATGCCACAAATATGGAGATCTATAGCTATGTCGAGGCCTACCATTCTCTGCATTACAGCGCCGACGGAAGGATTCTTTACAATCCGACGCTGCTTCAGGTCTGGTTCGAAAAGGACCGGAAGCTCTACTGCATCGGCCCGGGAGAAACACTGACGCTGTAACCGCGCAAAGCCCCGGCAGCACCTTTCTTTCTGCGGCTGCCGCATTCCAGATGACACATCCTATCTTTCTCCAAGCAGGCCGTCAGGGCCTGCTTGCCGCAGCCGCCGCAGCGGCTCAGGCCGTGATCCATCAGGAGCGCCAGCCGCGGCAGATAGCCGGAATCCTCGAGCAGCGTAAAGAGCGGAAAGAAGATCGCCGCCGGAGGCAGCATCACCGACACGACTCTTCCGGTCGTCGCAAGCACGCCGTCCAAAAGCGGCGCAGCCAGCCATCGCGGGAGTTTTGCCGCCTCCGACGCCTGCCAGAGCAGCGCGCACAGCGCGTCAAAGCCGCGCTCCAAAAGCGCCGACGGCGCATTTGCGCCGCGTACCGTCAGCCAGAACACCAGAAGCAGCAGCGCCGCAACGCTCAGCCAGCCCGT
>ENA-ORNK01000580-ORNK01000580.1-human-gut-metagenome-genome-assembly--contig:-NODE-580-length-44294-cov-18.703226_pt1 | contig 44294 bp, 28 predicted proteins | sample MGYA00242115_ERZ509022 | MGnify/ENA primary metagenome ERZ509022 (study PRJEB26280, sample SAMEA2338690) | human gut metagenome | biome: human gut; feature: human-associated habitat; material: faeces...
TCAATCAGCCTCCTTTGGGTCGCTATGCGCTCGTCTATTAATCTTAACAATGACACAATCTTTCTTTGCTCGGCAACATTCTCCGGCGCAAAATAGATAAGGTTTCTCAAATCATCATTATATATTCGTGTTATTGTTGTGGAGTTAAGTTTATTCCAGTTTATTTTGCCGAGTACATAAGCTAAAAAATCATTAACAGTTAGCTGATTGGGGTTATGTATCCATACAATATTGGAATCTTGGAAATAGGAATCTATTCCATCAAACTGCATCGTTTTTCCTACCGTACCGGCACAAGTAATCATAACTTCACCTTCAGAGGGATAATTATACCTTGTCTTATACTCCTCAAATAGTTCCTTGGATATAAACGTATCTGGATACCCCCCTATTGTTCCTATCTTAAAAAAAGGGACTTCGCCAATTTCAGACGTTTGATTCGCAAAGATTCGTTTACACATTTGAATTGTGCAATTATCCCCTAATCGAATTCTCCTCCACGGTTCAGTGAAACCGGGGAAGCGCAGGGCGGGCGCGGATGTAGAAGCGGGCGAATTGGAGTTTTTGTTGTTTTCAGTGTCAGCCATCGGGATTCTCAATCTTTGCGGTTCTACATTAAGGATTCTTACTCCACAATTCCGAGTTCACGGAGATATACCTCGATTTGCGCGTCAAGTTCGGAGCGTTTCGCTTCAAGCTCTTTGATGTCCGCCATTACTGCCTTGATGTCGATTTCTTCCTCTTCCTCGAATGTATCTACATAGCGGGGAATGTTGAGGTTGTAATCGTTGTCGGCTATCTCCTGAAGCGGTGCCAGATGGCTGTATTTTTCGATTTCAGTACGATTGCGGTAGGTATCTACAATCTTCTGTATGTGTTCGGGACGCAGCTTGTTTTGCGTCTTAACTTTCTCAAACTCCCGGCTCGCATCTATAAAAAGAATGGAGTCATCCTCTTTGCGGCATTTCTTGGCTACGATGATGCAGGTGGGTATTCCTGTGCCGTAGAAGATATTTGGGGGCAAACCGATAATAGCGTCAATGTAGTTCTTGTTCTCGATGAGATAACGGCGTATCTTTCCCTCGGCGTTGCCACGGAACAAGACCCCGTGGGGGGCTACACAGGCGAGTGTGCCACCATCATTGAGGTGATGGATCATGTGCAGGATGAAAGCATAGTCAGCTTTCGATTTAGGAGCCAATGCACCCGCCTTGCTGAAACGGTCGTCGGAGTTGAATTTCTCCGCCGCACTCCATTGAGCCGAGAAAGGAGGATTTGCAACTACGGCATCAAACTCCCTGTCGGGGAAGGCATCCGCTTCGAGTGTGTCGCCGTTCTCTATGGTGAAATCTTTGTACTTGACACCATGAAGCAGCATATTCATTCGGGCAAGGTTGAACGTGGTGGGATTCTTTTCCTGTCCATAAATGGTATCGGCATTGCCGTTGTGGGCTGTCCGCAGAAGAAGGGAGCCGGAACCGCAAGTAGGGTCATATACATCGCGCAGACGTGTCTTTCCGGTGGTTACTACCTCGGCGAGAATCTGACTGACTTCCTGCGGAGTGTAAAACTCACCGGCCTTTTTGCCGGCACCGGCGGCAAACTGACCTATCATATACTCGTAGGCATCGCCGAGAATGTCGATCTCGGAAGCCTCGTTAAGTCCGAAGTCTATGCCGTTGAGAGCGACAAGCACGTTGGATATGAGCGTATTTTTATCATCGGCAGACTTTCCCAACTTAGGTGATGCGAGGTCAATGTCGGAGAAAAGACCTCCGAAGTCCTCGTTGCTGTCCTGTCCGACCGTGCTGTCCTCAATTTTCTTCAGCGAGCGTTCAAGCTGTGGTAGGATATTCTCTTTGCGGTCAATCGCCTCAATTATGCTCGAAAAAAGAAATTCCGGTTCGAGGAAGTATCCGAGGTTGCTCAGACACTCATCTTTTATGTCGGCTTTTAGCTCGGCGTCGTCGCTTGCCCACGCCTCCTTGAATGTAACACCGTCCTCCGACAATATGTCATCGGCATACATCTCTATCTTCTCTGACAAGTATTTGTAGAATATGAATCCGAGGGTGAAGTACATAAAATCGCTCGCCGACATATTGCCGCGAAGGTTGTTGGCCACAGTCCAAAGTTGACTGCGAAGCTGCTGTTGAAGTTCCTCGCTCATTGTTTTAATTTCTTTGAAATTAAAGGGTTAATAGTTAGGGGGTAGTTTTTCGGTGAAGGATTTAGCTAATGCCGATAGTTGGCGGGAGAGGGCATGGAAGCGAGGCTTAATGTCATGTAGTTCCGCTGCAGTGATATAGCTTAGGTCGGAGGCTATCTCTAACTGGCAATATGCTTCCATCAAAGAGCCATATGCAATTTCGATGAAATGAATTTTCTTTTTGACAGAACGGTGGCCGCTGCCTTCCGCGATATTCGATGGCACGGAAACGATGGATCTTTGCAGTTGCTGACACAACGCAAACGCCTCTGTGCGCGGAAACTTTGAAGAAAGCCGGTAAACTACCACAACGAGTTGCCTTGCATCCTGATAAACTCTCAGATTCTCAAAAGAAAAACAATTCTCTTCCATAATCTGTAACCTTTAAACATCTATTCCCAATTATATATTTCTATGATTTTGCGGAGTTTTTGAATGATGCGGTTGAAAACGCCACGGCGTTGTTTCAGACCGAGTTTCTTTTTCTTGATGGCATCCTGAAGTATCTCGTCTTTCTCACGGTGGAGATAGTCGTATTCCTCCATGAATTTATGAAGTGCCGTCCGGTCGATTTCTTCCTCCTTGGCAAGTTGCTCGACGGCGCGGTCTTTTGCCTTGCGTACATATTCTACCAATCGAGATTCAAGATCTATGGTGCCGTCAGCCTTAGACCGTCGGAATTCATCCTGATTGGCATCGACATTCTCGCTGATGAAACCGTCGATAAGCTCAGCCTTGCTGCGCATCTCGGCATCACGAATCATCGTGTTAAGAATCTCCCGGCGTTTTTCCGAGTAGTCATCGCTTGACGGGTCAAGGTCGTGAATCAACGCGAGAATGTATGCCACGTTGATGACATCGCTGTGGAGCAGTTCGAGGCAGAAATCAATATCTTCAAGTGTTGTCTGGGCTTCGTCATCATAAGCGGCGGCAGGTTCTGCAGCTACTTTGGCCGGGGACGCTCCAAAGTTCTGGGCAATGTCAAGATACTTGCTGCGAAAATCCTGAAACTCCTGCTCTGTCATTATGAACGATATATCCGAAGGTGAATATTCCTCATAAATCTGCATTTCAGCGTGTTTCTTGATTATATCGCGGAAGGCGAGGACAAAAGCAACCTTGTCGTTCTCGCTTTCGAGATTGTCTATCTCGTCCACATTCGGATATTTCGACAGGAACTGCTCCGTCTTTTCAATGTATTCACGTTTGACATCTTTGAACGGCGGTCGCACTATATCCTCAATAGGATTATTGTCGGAGAACAGCTTTATAGACGCATCCACGTTGCTTTTGAGGTCGCGGAAGCAGATTACCTTGCCAAATCTCTTTTTCTCGTTCAACACACGATTTGTGCGGCTGAAAGCCTGTAACAGCCCATGGTATTCAAGATTTTTATCGACATAAAGAGTGTTGAGCTTCTTAGCATCGAAACCTGTAAGGAACATCCCGACGACAAGCAACAAGTCCAAAGGCTTCATCTTCGGGTCTTTCTTCTTCATCCTCTTGTTGATATCATCATAATAGAGTCCGAAGTTTTCTACCGAGTGGGATGTGCCGAAGTTTTTGTTGTAGTCATCTATGATTTCCTGCATCTCATCGGCAGCGACTTTCAGATTTGCGAACCCCCGGTTCATGCCGGTGGCTTCATCATCCTGACTGCCGTTTGCTGCGTATGTAAATATCGCACCGATTTTGATATCGGGATTTAATTCCTTAAAAATTTTGTAGTAACGCAAAAGCATCGGCACTGACTGAACCGCAAACAAAGCGTTGTATTCGCCATCAAAAGTGGATTTATTGAAGTTGTTAAGGATAAACCTTGCAACTTCACGCATTCGGCTCTCGCTTTCAAGGTCAAGTTCTGCGTTTCCGGTGTAATATTCAACAAGAAAGCCCAATACATTGTCATCGGCGATAGCATCTTTAATCAGATACTTATGCAGGCAGTTGCCGAAGATTTCTTTGGTTGTACGGTCATTTTTCGAGTTCTCGACGAATATCGGCGTGCCTGTGAAGCCGAATATTTGAAGATTTTTGAAAAAATTCACAATATTCTTGTGACTTTCACCGAAATGGCTTCGGTGGCACTCATCAAAAATCATCACGACCTTTTTATTGCGCACATCCTGAATATGTCTGTTGTAATAGTCTTTTGTGACTGCGCAATTCAGCTTTTGAATTGTGGTGATTATGATTTTTGCATCGCTGTCGAGACGGCGGATAAGCTCCTTGGTATTGTCCGTGCCATCAACGGCTCCCGGTTCAAAGGCTTCATATTCAGCCTGTGTCTGAGTGTCGAGGTCGTGACGGTCAACGACAAAAAGCACCTTGTCTATTTCATCGACCTCCGAAACGAGTTGTGCCGCCTTAAATGAGGTTAAAGTCTTTCCCGCGCCGGTTGTGTGCCAGATATACCCGTTGTCGTTGCTGTTGACAACCCGGTCAAGAATCTCCTCTACGGCGTAGTATTGATATGGACGCAGAACCATGAGGCACTTATCGCCCTCATGTAGCACGATATATTTACTGATGATTTTGCCAAGTGTACACGGGTCGAAGAATTCAGCGGCGAAAAGGCTGAGTTGATTGAACGGATTGTTTCTCCTGTCAGTCCAATTAAACGTGAACTTATAACCGCTATTGGGGTTATTGGCGAAATAGCGGGTATTCACGCCGTTGGAAATCACAAAAATCTGAATATAGTTGAATAGACCGTGGAACGATGTCTTGTGATAGCGTTGAACCTGATTATATGCCTGTTTCAGTTCCACACCCCGTTTCTTCAACTCAATCTGCACCAGAGGCAGGCCGTTGATCAGTATGGTAACATCATAGCGACACTGACGGCGACCTTCTACCGTAATCTGATTGGAAACTTGAAATTCATTCTGACACCATTTGTGACGGTTGAGAAATTCAAGCCATACACGCTGTCCATTGTCAAGTTCCAATGGCAACAAATCCCGCAATTTCTTGGCTTTCTCAAACGTAGTGCCGCCTTCAAGATAGAGCATGACCTTATTGAACTCATTATCTGTAAGCTCCGTTCTGCCATGCGACGCAAGCTCCTTGGCATTATGTTTTTCCAACTGTCGTTTGAAATTGGATATAAGGTTGGTTTCCTCATTGATTTCAACGTATTCATACGCCATATCAGTGAGGGTTTTTATCAAGCCTTTTTCCAGTGCATCTTCGCTTTGAGTAAGTGGCATCTAAAAATAATAAAACTCCGGGCAGTTTTCTGAAGGCTGACCGAGCCTGTAACGACTGCTTAGGAGCTTTGGAGTTTGTTTGGTTTTGCGGAATCGTTTCCGTTATGCTTTAACCGTTTCAGTCATCTTCAGAATCTTAAGGTTACTATATTGCAAGATTAGCGATTTTTTCTGACATGGCAATCGAAATATGTTGAGAAACATATGACTATAAACGAGAGGCTAATGAAAACATAGAATGCCACCGGCAACGATGGAGTGTTTTCGGTGGCATTGGTCGGGATTAAGGGTTGGTGGGATAATAGTACGAGAAGGTGGTGTCGGCTTGTGAACGCTGCTCATGGCGGCGAATTAAAGATTTGATGATGTCCGTTTCATGGCGGGAGTGTTTCACATGGGACAAATGACCCTTACGGGCATTTATGGTTGGTCACACTATCAGCCACCATGTGTCAGCGGTGTACTTTTCCTTATCGTGTTTCTCCCGCATGACGTAGCCGACAATATCGCCGGCTCCGCCGCTGCATAGTATTTTCGCTATCATAACAATGCGGAATTTTGGAATTTCAACTTACCGAGAATGGCTAAAATTCCGTCGAGACAAACCTCGGCTTTGCGTCTCGTCGATGGCCCTGCATTGGCCTGACAAGCCTTTACTTGGTCGTTGAGATTCTTTCCTTGGTACATCAGTTCGCGTATAGCATCACGCTCGAAGTCGGTGAGACGTTCAACAATCGAGAGCTTGAAAGCACCAATACGGAGCAATTCCGCTATGCTGATTCCGGCTTTGACGGCTTTCTCCTTTAGCCGGTAGAAAACTCTATGCGGTTGCCGTCGAATGTCAGACTCATGCGAATGGGCACATTCTCCGTAACGGCAATACCTTTCTTCTTTCGCTGTTCTAATTTACTGTTCTAATTTAAAATTTACGATTCTTTTTATGTTCATAATCAATGGCGTGTAAAATTGTTTGCACCCAAAAGTACACCCAATTTTGGTGACGTCAAAATAGCGTTAACAATTGTTGACATTTCACGCAAAATCGCTAAACCGCACAATTACAAATACATGAGCCATTATGATTGTTTATTTGCCCAATATCTTCTTTCCCTCCCGCTCCGCCATCATGTTCATATTTCCCGCATACCGGGTCGGCATGGGGAAAATTTCTCATTAATCAGGAAAATCGCTTCCTCCGCAATGGAATCACCGCAAGTATGTACAAGCAAATTGCGGCCTTCCTGGGCTTGCAGCCGACCATCTACATTGACTATTGAGCCAGCTCAAAGCCTGTCTGAGTCTTCACGGGAACTGCTGGACTGTAGCCGGCATCAATAAATTCACCCTTTAGCGTCTTTTTCCAACGCAGATTGAATTCATACCTTTACAGGATAAAGGAATCAATGGGAGCCCCCGGAGGGGGGCTCTTCCATTGAAAACCGTTACATGTGGATGGCAATCCCCTCGGAAGCCAGCATGGATTCATGGATGGCCTCAGACAGCGTGGGATGGGCGAAAATGGTGGCGTGGATATCCTCGTCCGTCAGTTCCGCCTGAATGCCGATGCCCAGCGCGGCAATCAGTTCCGTGGCTTCCGGCCCCACGATGTGGGCTCCCAGGAGTTCTCCGTTTTTGGCGCCGTACAGGGTTTTCACGAAACCGTCCAGTTCTCCGGCGGCTACAGCCTTGCCAATGGCCTGGAAGGGGAATTTCCCCACCTTGTATTCCACGCCCGCCTCCTTGAGGGCGCGCTCCGTTTTACCTACGGAAGCCACCTGAGGATAGCAATACGTGCAGCTCGGGAAAAAGCCCACCTGCCTTGGCTGATAGTCCGGATTAAACATACCCTCCACAGCCTGGACAGCTTCAAAAGAAGCCGTATGCGCCAGCAGCACGCCGCCGATCACGTCGCCTGCAGCATACACGCCGGGAAGGGAAGTCGCATAGCGGTCATTCACCTTGATAAATCCTTTTTCCGTCAATTCCAGGCCGGGAGCGGCAGGAACAACCGGCTTCACGCCGATGGCTACCAGACAGACATCCGCCGTAATTTCCTCCTCCTGTCCCCTGCTGTTTTTTACGCTGGCCCTGACCTGTCCGTCACAGGTTTCCGTAACGGATTCCACGGAAGCTCCCGTCATCACTTTGATGCCCTGCTTCTTGAATGCCCGTTCCAGCGTCATGCAGGAGTCGTCGTCTTCATTGGGAAGCATCCGGGGAAGCGCTTCAATAAGCGTCACTCTGGTGCCGAATGAATTGTAAATGTAGGCGAATTCCGTGCCGATGGCTCCGGAACCGATGATGATCATGCTTTCAGGCCGCTTTTCCAACACCATGGCTTCCCTGGAGCCGATGACAGTAGTGCCGTTCAGGGGGAGGCTGGGCACCGTGCGGGTGACGCAGCCGGTGCAGACCAGGATATTCTTTCCCTCCAGAACAGTCACCGTCCCGTCGGCGGACTTTACTTCCACCCTGCCGGGAGAAATGATGGAAGCTTCCCCCGTAACGGAATCCACCTTGTTTTTCTTGAAGAGGAACCCCACGCCGCCAGCCAGGCGGTCGCTGACCTTGCGGGAACGGCCGATCACTTCGCTCCAATCCACGCTGACGCCCTCCACCGTCATGCCGAATTCCCTGGCACGGGCCGTTACAGTCAGGTAGGCTTCCGCGTTTTTCAGAAGCGCCTTGGTGGGGATGCAACCCCAGTTCAGACAGGTGCCCCCTACCCGCTCGCGTTCCACGCACACCACGGATTTCCCCAGCTGGGCGGCGCGGATGGCGCCCACATAGCCAGCAGGGCCTCCACCAATGACGATAAGATCATATTGCATGAAATTACTATAAAGGCATCCCCCCTTGCGGGTAAAGAAGGAATATGAGCATGCGCCGGTTCGGGAGGCCGACAGATAGCAGAGGTAAGGGCCCAGAGATTAAAGCATGTGTTGAGAACCTGCCTTTATTCGCTCATCCCCAATACTCAATCACAGTTCTTCACCCACTTTACCAGATCCCGCATTTCCGCGGCGGTATCCGCATACAGGCCGTCCGTGTAAATTCCATGATCATACAAAATTCTCCCTTCCACCATGGTGAACACGCAATCCTTGCCGGAAGAGGCATAAACGGCATGGGACGTTTCGTTGAAAATCGGGCACAGGTTCGGTTCATCCAGGTTCAGGGCGATCATATCCGCGGGAGCCCCCGGAACCAGTGTGCCCAGCCCCGGCGTCCGAAAAATGCGGGCGCCCTCCTCCGTCGCCATCTTCAACGCCTGCATGGCGGGGACCGCAGTAGCGTCCCCGCTGTACCCCTTGGCAAGAATAGCGGCCAGCTTCATTGTTTCAAACATGTCCAGACTGTTGTTGCTGCACGCTCCGTCCGTTCCCAGAGAGACGGGAACGCCGGCCCGCACCATATCCCGCACGCGGGCGAAGCCGGACGCCAGTTTCAGGTTGCTGACCGGGTTATGGACAACCGCCGCTCCGGAAGCGGCCACCAGTTCCAGTTCCTCATCCGTCACGTCCACCATATGGGCCAGCACGGCGCGTTCATTCAGCAGCCCCATATCACGGGCATAGCCCACGGGACGCCTGCCCCCGTGCAGGGAACAGCACTGCTCCACTTCCCCGGCGGATTCGGACAAATGGATATGCAGCATCAGGTCCAGTTCCTCCGCCAGTTTCATGGAACGCCGGAGCACTTCGTCACTGGTGGTGTACACGCTGTGCGGCATCAGGGCCACCTGTACCCTGCCGCGGCCGGAAAAGCGCTCCGCCTGCTCCCGGTACAGGGCTTCCGCACCGTCCCACCCGCCGTACGCCGGAGAGGGAAAGGCAAAAACAACCTCTCCGCCCACACAGCGCATTCCCATGCGTTCCGCCTCCTGGAGAACGTTGGCTTCCAACAGGTAGGAATCTACAAACGCCGTGGTGCCCGTCCGCATCATTTCATACATGCCCAGCCGGGCCCCCAGGGAGACGATTTTATCCGTCAGCCGGGCTTCCACTGGGAAAATATGTCCGGTCAGCCATTCCATCAGCGGCAAGTCATCCGCAAAACCGCGCAAAAAGGTCATGGGGACATGCGTATGGGCATTAATAAGCCCCGGCATCAGCAGCACATTCCCCAAATTCCTGCGGACGGCGGGCCTCCACCTGGCCTCCAGTTCTGCGGCGCTTCCCGTTTCCAGAATTTTCCCGTCCCGGACGGCGACGGCCGCATCCCCGGGAGCAACGGACTGTTCCGCTCCACCCAGCATGCGGGAAGCGGTCACCAGCAAATCACACGCTTGTTGTTCCATGGCGCAGAATGTACCCCAGCGGGAGGGTTCTGGCAACTTCATCTCTTCGGCTCGGGGATTTCGCGTCCATTTGACATTTCATGTTTGACTTCAAAAGAGAAAACTGCCAAGAATGGACTACAGTTAAATTTACCATTTATCCCCATATGAACAAGACTATACTGTTAGGTTTGGCCCTTGCGGCCTCCGTGTCTTCCGCCAGCGCCTATCATGCCGACAAGTACGACGGCCAGTTCGGCATGTCCCTGGAAGGGGCTTACGGAATCGCCACCAAAGATGCCATGCCCAACGTGGCCGGCGGCAATCTGAGCATTTTCAACTATATTGAAACCGGCAGCATTGTTCATCAGATTTCCCTGAACGGCGGCATCCTGGCCGGTTCCCACCATCCCAGCGTGCAGGACCTGGGCATCAGCGGGCCTTATACCGCCAGCCTCCGTTCCACCTATATTCCGATGATGGCCGGTTACACGCTGAACCTTCCCATCGGCGACTACACCATGTTCTATCTGGGCGGTAAAGTCGGCGCCACTTACGGCGACGTGAAGACCACCATTCATGGCCTGGAAGATGGCAGCCGTTCCCGCACCATTTCCTCCACCAAGTTTTCCTGGGCGGCCCAGGCCGGTTTCAAGTTCAGCATCTCCAACAGCGCGGACTTCCTGATCGGCTACGAATACTACCAGATTCAGGGTTATAATGATCCCGGCTACCACACCATCAAGCTGGGCTTTTCCTGGAACTTCTAACAACCGGCTATCAGGTTTTTACTGCCTTCCGGCGGCTCCGTTACACTGCGGGGCCGCCTTTTTTTGCGCATGGAATACCGGCCCGCACAACAGCAGAAAACAAGGGAAACGAAAAGTTGATACGTATCTTTAAACCGGCGCTACTCTTGTCCGGGAAAAGCGGGGGGACTGTTTTCTTTCGGGATATCCGGACGCAATAAGGCCGCCCCCTCATCCGAGAGGGAGCGGCCCTGGAAAGTTCAGCAATTCAGAGGATCTTACTTGGCAGGTTTGAACGGCTTGGGAGACGCATAGACTTCATAGTCCTTGATGCGGCCGTTTTCCCGGTCCTGGCGCGGCAGGTAGCGGAATCCTGAAAGTTTCTGCACCTTGCCCAGATCCAGCACGATCATGTGCGGATGACTGGGGTTGTCCCCCTGCCACTTGGTATGCCAGTAGGTGGTGGGCTGGTTGTCCATCACCAGTCCCGCCTGGGCAGCTTCTCCCGTCGTTTCATGGGAATCCGCATAAACCACGGACCACTGTTCGCGGGGGAGCAGATTGCCGGAGGCATCCAGGAAGTTCAGCTCCGCAATGGCGGCATGGGGGCCGTTGTCATGAGTGTTCTTACTGACAATAGCAATGTAACGGGCCTGGACAGGAGCGCGGAATTTGATTTCCTGCTGGTCTGCCCCCTTGGCGAAGGAACCCTTGTGCACCAGCTGGCCGGCAGCGGGGGCCACAGGTTTGCCCACGCGGAAGACATCCGCCATGGCGGGGTCCCTGTTGACTTCATAAATGGCTTCCTTCACACCCTTCACCGTGCCGGAACCTCCGTCCACGTCCAGCACCACGATTTCATTTTTCCCGGGCTTCAGGTATTCTCCGGGGCAATAAAGAGCCTGCTGGGAGCCGATAAACCAGAAGCGGCCCAGATTGCGTCCATTCACCCACACGACGCCTTTCTTCCAGCCGTCCCGCATATCCAGGTAGGTATCCTTGGGATTGGAAACGTTGAAATACCCGCGGTGGAACACGGGCTGGTCGCCCGCCGGCTTCTTGCCGGAGAAGGGAATAAGCTCCACCCCCTTGCATGGGAAGTTGTAGATAAGGAAGTTTTCCAGCTTTTTGCCGTCCAGCGTAATGGGGCCCCGGATGCCCTTGCGCTCGCCCTGTATCTGGCCGCCGAAGTTGATGCGGCCCATGTTTTCCACAAAAATGTCCACCGTGTGAAGTCCGGAGGGAATGACAATGTCACAGGAATCCTGCTTGTAACGGCGGTCCGCCGCCCCCTGCCTCTTGCCGTCCACGTAAACGATGGCGCGGTCCTGCATATTGTTCATCTTCAGCTCTCCTTTCACCGGGCCGTTCACCTTTGTCCGGTACAGGATGAAGCCCAGGCTTTGCCCCAGGGCTTCCATGTGGACGGGCTCCTTGCGGATGACGGGCTGCGGCAGGCGGGAGAACATGCCGGCTGTTTCCGTAAACGTGATGGGAGGCAGCTCCATCATTTCCGGCTGGGCGGGAGGTTCGGGAAGCTTGTACGTATCACCGTAATAATCCTGAATAGTCTGGCGGAAGGTGCGGTAGCGGTCCGTCAGGGTTCCGTTTTCGGAAATGGGGGCGCCGTAGTCGTAATTGGTTACATCCGGCGTGTAGGCGCCTTCCCAGTTCGCCCCGTTCATGAAGCCGAAGGAGGTCCCCCCATGCGCCATGAAGAGGTTGGGGGAAACGTTATTTTCCAGCATCCACTTCAGGTCTCGGTTGAACCCTTCCGTACTGCCGCCATTCTTGGGCTTGCCCCAGTGGTCAAACCAGCCCACCCAGAATTCGCCGTTGATGCGGGGCGTTTTGCCCTTGTGCTTCTCCAGATTCGCAAAAGCGCCCTTGGCTCCGCCGCCGAAATTCATGGCGGGAACAACGCCCGGAAGCGTGCCGTTCTTGATCATCCAGTCGTTCGGGCCGTCCGACGTGAAGGGAACAACTCCCGGAAGTTCCTTCCGGATAACGTCCAGATGCTTTTTCACGTAATCATTGTCAGAACCATAGGAGCCGTATTCATTTTCCACCTGGGCCATGATGATGGGACCTCCCCTGGTGATCTGCAGAGGTTCCAGCATGGAACAGACTTTTTTAAGATAAGCCATGGCCGGTTCCAGGAAGCGGGGATCCTGGGAACGGACTTTCACATCCTCCTCTTTCAGCAGCCAGCCGGGAAATCCGCCGAATTCCCATTCCGCGCACACATAGGGCCCGGGACGCACGATGACCCACAGGCCGGCCTTCTGCGCCTCCTTGATGAATTCCACAAAATCCAGATTGCCGGAAAAGTCCCATTTGCCGGGTTCCGGTTCATGCACGTTCCAGAACAGATAAGTGCAGACGGTATTCATGCCCATGGCCTTTATGCGCTGGAACCTGTCCTTCCAGTGCTGGCGCGGCACGCGAGGATAATGCATTTCCCCGGAAATGATTTTGACGGGCTTTCCGTCCATCAAAAAATTTTCCTGATTAGTAGAGAAGACATGCCTGGCTCCGTCATTGGATTCCGGCAAAGGCATGGGAGCAGCCGCACAAAGATGCCCTGCCAGAAGCAGAACGGAGAAAAAGGATAATTTCATGGTTATGGAATTAATAATTAATTACGGTAAATGAGAGGGAGATTATGATGAAAAACCACCTCCTTTCAATTTAAAAAGGAGACGGTGACCCGGTTTTATTACGGAGCGGCACCATCCTGTCTTTCAAGATATATTACTTGATGCTTTTCCTCAAACGGTACGCCCAGGCTCCGAGCCTCCAGCGTCTCCTTCTTCATTTCTTCATCCACCCAGTACAGGTGCGACTCCAGCGGATTGTAAATTCTGGGGGAACAGAACCGGGTGGGAGATTCCGGCCAGCGTATCCAGCGCCAGCAGGCGATATGCGTGTAGGGTTCCCTCCAGCCGGGAATCCAGACGCAAAGTTCATGAAGACGCTGCTGGGCACGGTGAAGGGCCAGCTTCAGAGAACCGATATCCGGTGCATTGCGTTCCGCATCCAGGGCGGCATCCAGTCCAGCGTCCGACACAGCCATAATATTATTCGTATTGCCTACGGGATTTCCGCAGGCATCATACGCCAGTTCGGAAGAGAATGTTTCATACAGCCGGGGGAACGGCGTCTGCAGCGGCCACGCCCACAGAGCCGCCTGATACCGTTTTTCAAAAACCTTACGGGAACAGACACTGTAGGTAAGGGAATCCAGACGCAGGTCCACACCGCACTTCAGGGCCTCCTGCCGGAGAACGGAACAGACGTTGGTCATCAGGGTGGATGAATCCGCAAACGTCAGTTCCACCACCAGCCGTTCTCCCCGTTCATTTTTCAGCACTCCGTCAGTCCCCATTTCCCGGTAGCCGGCGCGGGCAAAATATTCCATGGCTTTTTTCTTGCTGTATTCCGGAGCTTTCAGCGGAAGAGTCAGGTCTCCGTACCCCTCCATGTAGGAACCGAGCCTTCTCATATTCCCGCGGAACAGGGTTTCAATCACCAGGCCCATGTTCACGGAATGCGCCAGACCGCGGCGGATATCCGGATTTTTCAACAACTTGTCCGAGCAATTCAGATACAGTCCGTACGGGGGACAGGCGTAATTGGCTTCCAGGCTGTATTTATCTATATAGCCCCGGTGCACTTCCGGCAGCTCCAGCCCTGCTTCCCACACCTCTGGCTTGCGAACGTTCATGATGTCCAGTTCCCCGCGGCGGAACATTTCAACCGCCTTGTTTTCCATGTTCACAAACACATGTTCCACCTGGTCCGCATTGCAGGAATGGCGGTAATACTTCCTGTCCTTCGCCCACCAATTTTTCACGCGGGCCAGGGTAATGCTTTCTCCTATCCGGATTTTAGCGGGAACAACCATGTAGCCACCCGTATTTGGAGGGACTTTCCACTGGTAGCGTTCCAGAAACAGCGCGTTGAAATCATGGTAAAAACCGGGATGGGCCGGGTGAAAATCCGCACAGGCCATGTAAGGCAGCAGCGGCCCGCGGGACGGCAGCGTAAGGGCAATGACGGAATCCCCGTATACCGTAATCTGATCATACATGGAACGGAACAGGGTAGTCCAGAACGGATCCCGGGCAAAACCGGACGTACGGAGGCAAATGTTCAACAGAAAATCCTGCGCTTTCACGATGCGTCCGTCCGAATAGGCCGCTTCCGGATCCAGATGATAAAAAACGGTTTTTCCGTCTGCGGACAAAGCCCAGCGGTCCGCCAGGCCCGGAATGGGACGGAAGGTTTCCGGATGAAGCCCCACGAGGGGAAGCCACACGTTGTCAATGGCGGAGTAATTGAAAAAATTTTCACTTCCCGGCCCGAAAGCACGCAAAGTTCCGGGAAATGGAGTATTGATCCACAGCCGGACTTTTCCACCCTTGACGGCGCGCGGATCACCCACATCCGGCTCTTCCATTCCGGTTTGCCATTCCAATCCGTCCGGAACGTCTTCCAAAGGAAGAAGGCGGATATGGTCTTTCAATAACAGCCTTTTCCTGATGCGCTCCACGGAACGAGCCTGTTCCGCCAAACGCCGGCCGTCCCCTTCCCCGCGGGAAACGACCAGAAGTTTTTCCTTCCTCTCCCCTTCAGCCAATTCACGGCGCAGTTCCCGTTCCACGGCCCTGTTCCAGCGTTCCACAAAACCGTCAAATACGGCAGGCATCCCCCTGCCGTCCATCCGTCCGGAAAATTCATGCCACACATTCTTCTCACGCTGGGAAAAGTAAAAGACACCTCCCAGAAAGACGGAAAGGGCCAAGGCCCCCAGTATGGATATCCAGCGCAACACAACTCAGATGGCCGCCACATGTTAACCGATTCCGGAAACAACGGAAAACAGAAAACCCATCTTCCGCGCGGAACCGTTCACTTCGCCTGAAACAGTCCGCAAGGCGGAAGATGGGGGAGCAATCAACAATTAATATTGAAAGGAACTTAGAATTCGACCGTCACACCGCCGAAGATTCCGAATCCACGGGCTTCACGCGGACCGAAGTTATAATCATTCGTCATGATGAACTTCTGGTCAAACAGGTTTTCCAGACGCACATGGAGGGACACATTGTCCGTTGCCTGGTAACGGGCAAACAGGCGCGCCGTAAAGAAATTATCCAGACGGGCATAGTTGTAGTCCGTGCGTCCCATGGCGGCCGTTACGCCGAAGCCGACCGTCAGCTTTTCAACCGGGGAGGTATAAACCTCTGCGTTGACGGTGTGGCGGGCGGTATTGGCCATCTGAATGGTCTCGTATTTGCCGATGGAATCGCGCTTGGGCATCGTGAAGGTGTAATTGGCATAATAGCCGCTGTTCCACGCGTCCTTGAACTGACCCTTGAACGCCACTTCCACACCGTAGGAAGTGCAGTGGGAATAATTGGCGTAAGTGGTATAGGAGTTCGGCCAGGTGCCTACGCTCTTGGTGCCGATTTCATCGTTAATGCGGGTCCAGAAGCCCGTCACGGAAGCATAATGGCCGTCCGCCAGGCGCTGTTCCACACCCAGGTCGCCGCCCAGGGACTTGGACACATCCAGATCAGGGTTGCCTACATAACCGTAATTGGCCGCATACTGCTCAAACCAGGTGGGCGCGCGGAAACCGGACCCTACGGAACCGAAAATACGGGTGGGGGAATCCTTGCCCGTCACTTTCCAGGAATTGGAATAACGCCACGTAAAATGATTGTTCCAGACGGAATCATGTTCCAGGCGCAGGGCCACGCTGGCGTCAAAGCTGTCCGTGGGTGACCACATTTGCTCTGCAAAGAAGGCAAGCGTGCTCTGCCATTCATCCTTGGCAACGTAATTGTTTTCGCTCATGTAGTCGGAACGGTCCCAGGCCATGCCGGCGATGGTTTTCCATTCCTTGTTCCACGTCAGGGCATTGCGCCACTCCGCCTGGAAGCGGCGGTTGCGCATCACGTTGGGCTGGAAGTCAAATCCGGGAGTATGGCAGGAATAGTCCATGTTGTAATGCCCCACCATGAAGCTGGTGGACCACAGCTTGGAAATTTCCGCATCCACACGTCCTGTCACCAGGTTGCTGCGGTTCTTGTCTTCCGTATTGTACAGATGGGGATCCGGAACGGAAGGCCACTGGTTATAATCCACATACGGCGTGGGATATTCAAAGTAGGAATCCAGGCGGCGATAGGTAAAGCTCACCTTCACCTTGTCATTGATGTCATAGCCCAGGCGCACGGCTTCCTGCCACTGGCGGAAATCGTTCATGCCTGTCCTGTTGTCATAAATGGCCGGATAGATTGACGGATCGTTTTCCGTAGTTTCAAACCCAACGCCTACAAAATAGGAAAGCTTCTTGATCTTGCCGGAGGAAGTGACATAGCTGTTGAAAGAGCCGAAGGAACCGGCCTCCGCAAAAATCCTGGTTACGGGATCGCCTTCCCCCTCCGGAGTATCCATCGCGACAACGCCTCCAATGGCGCCGGAACCGAAAACGGCGCCCTGCGCTCCTTTCACCACTTCCACATTGCCCACCGTAAAGAGATTGGTGATGCCCAGCAGCTTGTTGCCGGACATGTTGGCATCACTGATGCGCATGCCGTCAACCATGGTCAGGGTGTAGGTATCCTTGTTCATCCCGCGGATGACGGTGTTGCTCACGGAACCGCGCTGCCAGGTGCCGCCTCCGTCCAGCGTGAAAACGCCGGGCGTCTGGGAAAGGGCTCCCGTCAGGGTTTCAATGCCCGCCTTCTGGAATTCTTCCGGATTGATGATGGAAACGGACACTCCAGACCGGTTGTACGGCACGCCCACAAAGTGGGACGCCATAGTCAGTTCCGGCATAACCTGCATGGTTTCCGTCCTGACGGAGGGCTTGGAGTCTTCCTTTTTAGCGGACTCGGCAAGAGAGGACTGGCCTGCGAATGCGGCAAGGCCAACAGCAATTGCGCCCATTTGAAGGGCTTTCTTCGTATAAAGCATGGTTGTAGTGCCTTACGTTCGGTAACTCGCCGAACAGTTGGACAACCTCACAGGCTGGTTTTCTGGCTTGCGAGGCAGGCTCGCTTACAGTGGCGGTACCGCTCCGGACTCACACCGGTATTCCCCATTTATTTCCTGCCCGGCTACGGGCGTCCCTGAGGTCTGTAACCCTTCCCATAAGGGTTCATGGGACGGATGAAATACCAAAGAGACCGGTATGACAAGACAAAAAAATTTTTCTTTGAACATCCAGATGAATTGCAGTCGTTTTCCCTTTTCAGCGTATTGCTCTCCATCCCTCTTTTCCTCACGGGGCTTTCCATTTTTGTCTTGTCACTCCCGGCGCATACAGGACATGATGCGCTCATGACGCTCCTTGTTCCCACGTTCCCGCAACAGGGAAGATTTCCCGTCTCCGGCGAAGCTTCCGGCTATGTGGAATTCCGAACTTGCAAGGCGCTTCCTTTCTTTCTCCGGCGCGGGCAGCCCTTCGGTACTCCGGTTCCAATTACTGTGGCATGAACGTTTTTTCACATGGAGGAGATTTAAAATCCCTGGCGGAGGAGGCCTGCCGCCCGGAACGGGATATTTTGGACTTCAGCGTCAACCTGAGGCCGGAAGGTATGCCGGAGTTCATCGCTTCGGCATTGTGGAAGGCCATGGAAAACGCAGTGCCCTACCCTTCTCCGGATGCGGCGGATCTGCGGGAACTGGCGGCGGTTCATTACGGGCTTCCTTCCGGCTGCTTCGTATTTGGAAACGGGGCCAATGAACTCATTCACGCTCTTCCGCGCGCATTAAACCTTAAACAGGCCGTCATTCCGGAACCCGCTTTTTCCGAATACAGGCTGGCCTGCCTGCGCCACGGCACGGATGTTCTTTCCATCCGGACGGAGGAACGGAATTCCTTCCTCCCGTCTCTTTGCCGTCTGGAGGAACAGGCCGCAGACGGAAGCGCTGTTTTTCTGGCAAATCCCAGCAATCCGTCCGGCGGCCTGCTGGACGCAGCGGCCCTGCACAGGGTTGTCCAGAGCCGCCCCGAAGTCCTCTGGATCATTGACGAATCTTTCATGGATTACGCACAAGGAGCGGAATCGCTGCTCCGTGAAGCGGCCCTCCTTCCCAACCTGGTGGTTCTGCGCTCCCTGACCAAATTTTACGGCATGGCCGGCGTCCGGTGCGGTTTTTCCATCTGTGCCGCTCCGCTCGCGGAGCGGCTGCGGCGATCCCTGCCCGCCTGGAACGTGAATGCCTTTGCGACGGCAGCGGTGAAGGCCGTGCTGGCACAACCCTCCTCCTGGGCAGACAGGGAACGCGCCCGGAACCGGGAACGCCGGGACGACCTGTTCCGCAGGCTCTCCTCCCTGCCGGGCGCCGCCATACTCCCGTCCGAGGCCAACTTCCTGCTCTTCCGCCTGGCGGGGGCGCCTCATGGCCTGGCAGCCCGGCTCCTGAAAAAATACGGCATCGCACTGCGCGACTGTTCCAATTATCCGGGTCTGGAAACGGGCTGCTGGTTGCGCTCCGGCGTCCGCACGCCGGAGGAACACGCCCTGCTGGCGGAAGCTCTGCGCGCCGAACTGGCGGGAAACGGCCCCTCCATTATCCGTAAGGCTCCCAAACCGGCCCTGATGATTCAGGGCACCTGCTCCGATGCAGGAAAAAGCGTTCTCACGGCAGCCCTGTGCCGCATTTTCCTTCAGGACGGCTATCACGTGGCACCGTTCAAGGCGCAGAACATGGCTCTCAACTCCGGCGTAACTGCGCTGGGAGAGGAAATGGGCCGCGCCCAGCTGGTGCAGGCCCAGGCCTGCCGCATTGATCCGGATGCCAGAATGAACCCCATTCTTCTCAAGCCCCATTCCAATACCGGCTCCCAGGTGATCGTGATGGGGCGCCCCGTAGGCCGCATGGACGCGCGGGAATACTTCACGGCTAAAAGGCGCTTCTGGCCGGACGTATGCAAAGCATACGATTCCCTGGCGGACGAATATGAACTCCTCTGCCTGGAAGGGGCCGGAAGCCCCGGAGAAATCAATCTGAAATCAGCAGACGTGGTCAACATGAACATGGCCCGCTACGCGCGTGCCAGAGTCCTGCTCGCCGGGGACATTGACCGTGGCGGAGTGTACGCCTCCTTTCTGGGAACGTGGATGACATTCGCCCCGTGGGAAAAAGAACTGCTGGCGGGGTTCGTGGTCAACAAATTTCGAGGAGATCCGGATCTGCTGGCCCCGGCGCACAGCTACATGCGGAATCGTACGGGCAAGCCTGTGCTGGGCGTCATCCCGATGATGCGGGACATCAACATTCCGGAAGAAGACCGCGCCACGCTGCCCCCTGGCCACGGGGAGCACGGGAAACATGCGGATTGCCTGGATGTGGCCGTAGTCATGCCCGCCCACGTCTCCAACTTCACGGACTTCGCCCCTCTGGCGGCGGAGCCGGACGTCCGGCTCCGCCAGGTGCGGACACGGGAGGAATGGGGAAATCCGGACCTGGTCATTCTGCCCGGCACTAAAAGCGTGGCTGCGGACCTGGCTTCTCTCCGTTCCGCCGGGCTGGAAGAACCCATCCGCCGTCATGCCGAAAAGGGAAAGTGGCTTCTGGGCGTCTGCGGAGGGCTGCAAATGCTGGGGACGGACATTCTGGACCCGCTGCACATGGAATCCCCGGAGGAGCGCACGCCAGGACTGGGGCTGCTGGAACTTTCCACCACCTTCTCTTCAGCCAAAACCCTGATCAACGTGCGCCGGGCAAGCACGCCGCTGCCTGTTCCCGCCGCAGGTTATGAAATCCACCATGGCGTCACCAGCCATCAAGAATCCAGCCCCCCCGTCATGTTCCGGGAAGACGGCTCCCCCTGCGGCTACGGCAAAGGCCGTATCTGGGCCACGTATCTGCACGGCATGCTGGACGGAGACCAATTCCGCCGCGCATTCATCAACATGGTCAGGAAAGATTCAGGGCTGAAAGCCAACCCAGCCCTGCACACCGCCTATGACCTGGACGGAGCGCTGGACCGTCTGGCGGACGTGGTCCGGAAACATCTGGACCTGAAAACCATTTACCGAGCTCTCCAACTGAAACGCTGACCCATGTTCCCGTGCCCGTTCATCCTGCCTGCGGCCTTCCTGCTGGATATTCTGGCGGGAGAACCGCCCAACAGGTTCCATCCCGTCTGTCTGATCGGCCGGTGCGCGCTCCGCATGGAAACACTGGCGAGGCAAAGGTGGGGAGGAACTTTTCATGCGGGAATGGCGGCCGCGCTGGCAACCTGCATTGCCGCATGGTTCGGCTGCGCGGCGCTCTTCCTTCCCTTTTCCCTGTTACCCTCCCCCTGGGCACCCTGGATTCCGTCCGTTCTGGTCATTTACATCTGCATGGCCCCGCGCAGCCTGGCCGAGCATGCCCGGAAGGTGGAAAACGCCCTGCGCAGCGGGAACGCCGGAGAGGCCCGGCACTCCGTCTCCATGATCGTGGGACGGGATACGGAACGGATGGACGTCTACGGCATCGCCAGAGCGGCCATTGAAAGCGTGGCGGAGAACTTGACGGATGGCGTTTTTTCCACCCTGTTCTGGGCCTCAGCAGGCTGCCTGGCAGGAGGCGCCTCCGGGGCGGCTTCCGCCGCGCTGGCGCATCGTGTTTTCAACATCCTGGATGCCATGTGGGGGGAAAAAAATGACCGGTACAGACACTTCGGCACCTTTGCCGCACGCACGGATGACGCGCTCAACTTCATACCCGCACGCCTTATTTTACCGTGTATTTCCTTTTCCGCCCTGATGGTGAAAGGAACCTCCGCCCGGAGGGCGCTCACCATGGGGTGGGCCTTCCGGAACGCCCACGCCAGCCCCAATTCCGCATGGAGCGAAGCGGCCTTCGCTGGAGCGCTGGGCCTCCGTCTCGGGGGCCCGGTCTCTTACAAGGGAATTCCTGCAAACTACCCCTGGATAGGAACAGGGCGAACCAAAGCCTCCGCCAGCGACCTGGCCCTGGCCATTCGGCTCATGTGGACGACTGCCGCCACGGGTACGCTGGCGTTCACTCTCCTTCTTCTCTTCACCCCCCGCCTCTGGACATCATGAACAAACTGCATATCCCCCCGTTGGACGAACAGGCCGCAAAAGCGGCCCTGGAACATCAGAAAATTCTGGCCAAGCCTCCCCTTGCCCTGGGAAAACTGGAACCCGTGGCCATCCGTATTGCCGCCATGACCGGCAATCCCGCGCCGCGCCTGAAGGACAAAGCCATAGTCCTGTTCGCCGCGGACCACCACATCGCCGACCACGGCCTCAGCCTGACATCCACGGACGTCACCTACATCCAGACCCGCAACTTCCTTCAGGGCGGAGGCACGATCAACGCCTTTACACGCAACGCGGGAGCACGCCTTTCCGTAGTGGACGTAGGCGTCAATTACGACTTCGGCGACCTGCCGGGGCTGGTCAAAAGAAAAGTCATGCACGGCGCCAACGACTTCAGCAAGGGGCCGGCCATGACGCGGGAACAGGCCCTGGAATGCCTGCAAGTGGGCATTGACATGGCCCGTGAAGAAAAAAACAAAGGGCTGGACATTGTGGCCGCCGGAGAAATGGGCATTGGCAACACCACCCCCTCTTCCGCCATCGTGGCCGTGCTCACGGGCACCCCTGTGGAAACCGTGACGGGACGCGGTTCCGGCGTCAGAGGAGAAGTCATCCGCAAAAAAATAAAACTCATCGAACAGGGAATCGCCCTGAACAAGCCAGACCCTTCCGATGCCATCGACGTGCTGGCGAAGGTGGGAGGACCGGAAATAGGAGCCATGGCCGGACTGATGCTGGGGGCGGCCTCCCTGCGCGTTCCCATCGTCATTGACGGCTTCATTGCCGGGGCGGCCGCGGCCATCGCCCAGGGCATTCGCCCGGAAGCGGCGCAATACTTCATCGGCTCCCACAACTCTGCGGAACCTGGGCATAAGCTCATTATGGACCACATCGGCGTCACCATGTACATGGACCTGGGCCTCTGCCTGGGGGAAGGCACGGGGGCGGCCCTGTTCTTTCCCCTGCTGGACGCCGCCACGCGCGTACTTTCTGAAATGAAAACCCTGCCGGAACTGGACATCACCGTTCCGCGCTGACCCTTTCTTCCCTGTATCCATGGCTGTCATCACCACCATCCGCTCCGCCTTCGGCTTCCTGACCCGGCTGCCCGTAGGGCCGTGGCCGCTGCAAAATGACCTGAACGGAATTTCCGCCTGGCTACCGCTGGTTGGCCTGGTAGTGGGGGGGCTTGCGGGTGGCCTGACCTGGACGGCAACCCTGCTCTTCCCCCCCCTGGTCTGCGGCGTTATCGGCTGTGCCTGCTGGGTAGCCGTCACGGGCGGCCTGCACCTGGACGGAGTAGCGGACTGCGGAGACGGGCTTCCCATTGAAGTATCCCGGGAACGCAGGCTGGAAATCATGAAAGACTCCCGCCTGGGGACCTTCGGCGGCACGGCCCTGTTTTTCAACCTGGCGTTCAAGGGAGCCGCCCTGGCGACTCTGGCGGCCCACGGCTCCTGGGAACTTCTGCTCACGGCGTGCGCTCTGGCAGGATTGCTTGCCCGCAGCCAGATATTCATCGCCATGCGCTTTCCGGGCGCACGGCCAGGAGGCATGGGGGAAGCGTTCAAGCAGGGAACGCGCCCCGGTCACGCCCTGGCTGCCGCAGCCGTCACCCTGGCTGCCTGCGCTCTGGCAGGATGGAACGGGCTGTACGCCCTGCTCTCCGCCCTGGCCGGTTCCATGGGCCTGCTCCTATACGCGCGCCGCCGCCTGGGCGGCGTTACCGGGGATGTATTCGGCTGTACCGTGGAATGTACGGAATGGCTTGTCCTGCTCACCTTCTGCACTTTATGAAAACTCCACACAAATGCCGCGTTCCTGGCCTCAACATCGGATGCACCTCCTTCATCATCCCGGACTACTACGTGCCCGCCATCAGGGAATGCATCCATTACGCGGATGATGTCGCTCTGCTCCTGCTGGAAGCCGGAGAATGCGGAAAGGAACTCATTACCCCTGCGGAAATACGGGAACTGGCCGGAATCGCTGCAGATGCCGGGGTTACCTGGAACGTCCACCTGCCTACGGACGGCGGCTTCGCCACGGAAGAATCAAGCCGCCGTTATACGGAAAACATCATTCGCGCCATTGACCTGACACGGGAACTGGAGCCCCACACCTGGGTCATGCATGTGGTCACGGACCATATCCCCGGTCCTGATATGCGCCCCCATCTTACGGAACGCGAAACGGAACGAATCCTCCGGAGTCTGGAACAAATCACGCCCCACCTCCCCGCACCGGAATGCCTGGCCCTGGAAAATTTGGAACGCCATCCGACCGACTATCTGGACAAACTGGTAGCCGCTACACCCCATTCACGTTGCTTTGACATAGGCCATGTCTGGAAAGAAGGCCTGCGGCCGGAAAAACTTCTGCCGCTCTGGCTGCCGGACATACGCATGTGCCACCTGCACGGGCTGGAAAAACGGGACCACAAATCCCTGCACCACATGCCTGCCGCTACGCTGGACGCTATTCTGCACCCCATGTGGGACCTTCATTTCTCCCCCCTTATTACGCTGGAAGTCTTCAGCCTGGATGACTTCCTGAACTCCCACCAGGCCATGCTGGAATCCCATGAACGCTACATCACCAAACACTGACGCCAATACCGCACGCATGACGCTCGTCCTGGGCGGCATCAGAAGCGGCAAAAGCCAATACGCTGAACAAATAGCCGCCGGATTCGGAAAAAAAATCCTGTACGTCGCCACGGCGGAAGTCTGGCCCGGAGCCGGCTCCATGGAATACCGCGTGCGCAAGCACCAGGAACGCCGTCCTAAAAGCTGGCTCACGCTGGAATGTCCCCGTCATGTAGCTTCTGCCGTCGGGGAATCCGGCTTGCTGGACCAGGTGGACGGCGTCATTCTGGAATGCGTCACCCTGCTCGCCTCCAATACCCTGTACGCCCAGAAGGACCCCACGGACTACGAGCCGTTCCAGGAAGCGCTGATTGAGGAAATAGAAGCTTTGAAAAAGCTCATCCGCCAATCCCCTGTGCCATGGGTGCTTGTTTCTTCTGAAACCGGCATGGGCATCAGCCAGTCAGATGCGGAAACGCGCCACTACTGCGACGGGCTGGGCATTGCCAACCAACTCCTTGCCAAAAGCGCGGATGAAGTCTACTTCATGGTGGCGGGACTGCCCCTGACCGTGAAAAAAGGCTGAAACGCCCGGAGAGCGGTTCTCCCATTAGTCAGGAAAAGAAAACGCCGGAGATTAAGCGTATCATCCCCCCTTGTGCCATGTTGGTTCCGCTTTCATCATCCATAAAAAGCTCTTCCGGGAAGTTCGCGGCACAGGCGGGAAATAAAAAGGGAATCCGGTGTTCGGCCGGGACACCATACCTCAATCGTCAACGCTGCTCTGAACCGGACCATCTCCAGAATTTGGGAGCCGAAACCTTCTACCGCCAGGAACAGAAGGAACACATGGTCAACCAAAGCGTCAACGCTGCCGTGCACTGCTCATTCCTAACACTTATTTCCATCCGGAAACATGACGGAGGGAATCCGCAGGAAAATCCCTCCGTTTTTTCAGCAACTCACCATATTCCACAGGAAATTCTTGACTCTCCGGCCCTCTTGCCTCTTAATTCTTTCGCTTCACGTGCCGTCGTGGCGGAATGGTAGACGCGCTCGACTCAAAATCGAGTTCCAAAAGAGTGTGGGTTCGAGTCCCACCGGCGGTACCAATCAATAAACCCTGGTAGCTAAACGCTCCCAGGGTTTTCTATTACCAGTCGATAACGCTTCATTTCTTAAAGAGACTCCCCATAGCAATTCCAAGACGGAATGAGACGGACTTCCGCACCCAGTCCGCGCCAGACAATGATCTGGCGGTGAAGTCCCGCTCCCCGTAAAGGTTCGAAAAACCATGGACAAACAACCTTTTGACCGGATTGCTCATGAGCGCTGCGCTTAATCGCGGGCGATCAGAAAAAAGAAATGGTTCATACCGCTTTTTCCACCGTCGGATTTTTTAAATCAGCATTTACTCCCGGCCTTATGCCGCTGCGGGCAGACGATCCCGGAGCGGCTGCTTTAAAAGTTTGTGTCACCAGGGCGTGTTCGTCTGATACCTCTATTGTATCAGTGGGAGCTATAAAAAAATATTGTCCGGGATTTTCCGTTTCCAGGATAATCAGAGAAGAAGCGTCGCTAAGAAGCGCATGGATAGTACACGCAGCCGTACAAGTCAGCGCATAGGATGCGCCCGGTATGGTATTCACTTTCATCAAGCAGATTTAGTGCCGGAAACGGGAGAAAAGTCATCCATGCCGATACGTGCACATTTCCTGGCGGGAATATGGGGTAAAGTGAGAATAATAAATGGACCTGTCTAACAAAATACGCAATAAAATATTTATCTTAAATGAATTAAAAAATAATTACAAACCACCTGCAACCGTACCGCTCAGGAATGTAATGCATTGATAACACTATATCATTTATACATTATCCGCCCACTTTACCTCATCAAAAAAGACCAGTAGCTTAAATCCTAAAACGATTTACAGAATATCAACAACTTGCAACAACACCAGCTCTCCTTTTTGATTCTGCGGGGCAGGCAATCCCTACAATTGGCTCGAATTCGCGCAATGCGATACGTATATACAAGAGTATGACTTCGTTGCCAGCTTCTTCATTGGTTGAAACAGTAGCCAATAAAATCAAACAGATGATTCTCAGCGGCAGCCTGGTCAATATCCTGCCCGGAGAAAGAGAACTCGGGCACAGGTTATCCGTAGGAAGGGAAACCATCAGAAAGGCCCTGGCCCTTCTGGAAAGGGATGCATGGATTGCCCCCCCACGCATCAAGGTTCCGCGGCGCATCCTGAAAACTACGGAAGAAGAAACGGTTAAAAATATCTTCTGCCATCCGGTTCAGGAAAAAAAAGAAATTCTCGGATTTCTGACGCCCCAACCCCTCAAAAGGCTGGCTCAAAGCGTATTGGCGGAGATATATACCATCTCCAAAATTCTGGAGGAAGACGGCATCAGCGTCCGTATCTTTGAAGCTCCCTGGATCTTAGGCAATAATCCGGACAAGAGGCTTGCCAAGCTGGTTACCAAATCCGAATGCGTCTGCTGGATACTTCACCGTTCCTCGGAGCAAACCCAGCTCTGGTTCAAGACGCACCGCATCCCCTGCATTGTGCGCGGCACCTCCTACCAGAGCAGCAACCTTCCCTATCTGGACCGTCACTGGGCGGCCACCACGCATCATGCGGCGCAGCACCTTTGGAACAAGGGGCACCGAACGGTAGGCCTGTGCCTGCCTCCTGATCCGTTGAAGGGCCACCAGCTCATGCAAAAAGGTTTTTTCAGCTTTGCGGAACAGGGATGGAATCCCATCCTGGTTCCCACCCCGTTTGAAACGCCTCTCTTCTTTGAATACCTGGCCAAAGCGTTTAAAGAACATCCGGATATGTCCGCCCTGGTAGCCACACGGGGCAACCAGATCGTTCCCATCCTTTCCTGGGTGGAAGCCCGTTCGCTGAGCATTCCGGATCAGCTCAGCCTGGTCAGCCTGACGTATGAACCCTTCATGGAACGCCTGCTGCCCACGATCACCTATTATGAAGAGAACCAGACAAAAACGGTTCACAAGCTCATACGAATGCTCCGCTCCCTGACAGCCGGGAAAAATATCAAGAGCATTTCCGTCATTCCGGAAATATACCCCGGCCAATCCGTTTCCCTGCACGCACCTTCCGCATAATGCCTTTTTCCGGAAAGGAAAGAATCAAGGGAACAGGAAAACATCAACAGTCAAATATCCTGGCAGCAGGCAAAGAAGAATTCCTCCAGAAGACAGAATCTTCTTTCCGGAAACGTATCAGGGATATCCCCGCCATGATTGTTTCCGTACTTCCACGCTCTGCACGTTTTTTCCTCTTTTCATGGCTGCTTTGCTCCCTGACGGTCTTTCCGGCGCCACCCCTGTATGCGGATGAAGTCAACGTCATCCTTATCGGCGGACAGTCAAACGCCACAGGGCAAGGGTACGTCAACAACATTCCTCCCTGCTTCAAAACGGATAAACGGATTCTTCTGTACTATTCCGGCTCCCTCAAAGGGACAGAACCGGCAGAACAGCTTGTTCCCTTGAGCCCGGCATCCGAATCCCCCGACCGTTTTGGCGTGGAACTAAGCCTGGGAACAGCGTTGCAGAAAAAATTCCCGCAAAAAAAATGGGCCATCATCAAGCACGCCCGGAGCGGAAGCAACCTTTTCCGGCAATGGAACCCAGGAAAAACTTCTCAGGATAAGCAGGGGGAAGAATACGTCAAATTGCTCCGTACCGTCCGCAACGGAATGGAAGCCCTGAAAAAGCAGGGACATGCTCCTGTCCTGAAAGCCATGGTGTGGCAACAGGGGGAAGGAGACGCAAAGGACATTTCCGGCATCAAAAACGCTCTGTCTTACGGCGCCAACCTGAACAACCTGATTAAACGCATCAGAGCGGATCTGGAAGCCCCCGGTCTGGCCTTTATCTACGGCAGCGTTCTTCCCGTGCCCGCTCCGGCCCGTTTTCCGGGCAGGGAAAAAGTGCGGCAGGGGCAAAAGGATGTGGCGGAAGAATCCCGTACCTCCCTCTCCGTCAACAATGCGGTTTATGTCCCCGCAGACGATCTCCAGCTGCGCAGCATGGACTTCCGCACCCCCTATCCCACGGATACCGTCCATCTGGGCACGCATGGAGTTCTAGTCCTGGGAGAACGCTTTGCCTCCGCATTGGAAAAGCTCTGGGGACAAAAAAACTGACACCCCTGCTCTTTTTTCTTCCCCACTTTCTCCAGCCCCGGCAGCCCCATCCGGAAAACCAATAATGTTTGACATCCCTCCGGGCTGCGGATAGGGTTGACTATCATTTCATTCCCTGCCTCCAACTCCGTTGAAAGGGGGCGCAACACAACTCTCTCATCCATTATTGCCCATGAACCCATTGAAAGGAGCATGCATCATCGGCCAGTCCGGTGGCCCCACCGCCGTCATCAACGCCAGCGCACTGGGAGCCATTCAGTCCGCCTTGCAAAGCGAACAGGTCACGCGCGTGCTGGGAGCCGCCAACGGGATTGAGGGAGTGCTCAAAGAACGCCTGTTCGATATGGCCCGGGAAGACCCCGGAGAATTGGAATTGCTCAAATATACCCCGGCATCTGCCCTGGGTTCCTGCCGCTACAAGATGGCAGCCCCGTCCGTGGATGATACGGATTACCGCCGTCTGCTGGAAATTTTCCGAAAATACGACGTACGCTACTTTTTCTACAACGGAGGCAACGATTCCATGGATACCTGTAACAAGATATCCAAATTCATGCAGCAGTCCGGTTACGAATGCCGCGTCATCGGAATCCCCAAGACCATTGACAATGACCTTCACGGCACGGACCACTGCCCCGGTTTCGGCTCTGCCGCCAAATTTATCGCTACCTCCTGCATGGAAGTTCACCAGGACCTCCGCGTGTACGACAAGGGACGCGTCACCATTGTGGAAATCATGGGCCGCCACGCCGGCTGGCTGGCCGGATCCGCAGCCCTGGCCACGTATGCGGGAGCAGGTCCGGACTTGGTTTACCTGCCGGAAGTTCCCTTCCGCATGGAGGAATTCTGGCAGGATGTGGACCGGATTTACAGGCAGAACGGCAGCTGCATGGTCGCCGTCTCGGAAGGCGTGCAGTATGCAGACGGCCGCTTTGTTGCGGAATCCGGAGACAGGGACGTCTTCGGCCATACGCAGCTGGGAGGCCTGGGAGCCATGCTTGCGGAATCCGTCAAGCGGCAAACCGGGGCTAAAGTCAGAAGCATTGAACTCTCACTCCTCCAGCGCTGCGCCTCCCATGTCGCTTCCAAGACGGATATCGATGAAGCGTATATGGCGGGAAAAGCCGCCGTGGAAGCCGCCGTTTCCGGCCAGACGGATAAAATGGTAGCCTTTGAACGAATCACGGAGAACGGCATTTATTCCTGCAAGACTAAATTGATAGGTCTGGAAGAAGTGGCCAATGTGGAAAAACTTGTTCCCCGCGAATGGATCAACGCCCGCGGCAATGGCGTGGAACAGCCGTTCATTGATTACGTTCTTCCCCTGATCCAGGGAGAAACGGCCATGCAAAAGGAATGTTCCCTGCCCCGCTTCGCGAAACTCAGGAAAGTGCCGGCAAAGCCGGAACAGCGGTAGCAGTTTCTTCAGGGAAGCGTTTTTCCTCATCAACCCGGCCGGAGCTGCCTGCCCCACGCTCTTGCAGGTAAACATCCGCCGGGGCTCTTCTCCCCGCCCGGTATCTTGAAAAGAATGAAGGGAAAACCGGCGCAGCGGTTTCATTCATAAACGGGAAAAACATCTCCATGGCAGGAATACTCTTTTTCCCTTATCCATAACACACAGTTTTATCATTTTGGAATCCTCCGTTTATAGAAAACCGCATCTTTTTCATTGAATGAAAATGGAGTCGATTTTTTCCATATTTTCTTATGGGACAATGCTTTTTAAACATATCAAAAACAAATAGAAAGAAACAGGTAAACAAAAAATCTTGCAGGCAAGGATGGAAAAAGGCTAAAATAATAAAGGAGTTCAACATTCGGCTTCTATCGTTTCGCGGCGCAAAACTGCTTGTTTCCGGATATTTTTCAGGAAACCGGCATGGAATCGCTCCCCGCTTGCCTATCCAAGTTTTTCCCGCATGCCATGCTCGATTATCTGTTTCAACATTTTTATTCAACGCTGGCCATCTTCTCTTTTTGCATTGCCACCCTGATTCTGAGAGCCCTCGGCAAACGCAGCAGTTTCTGGATTCCCGTCTCCACGGCCCCTTTAGGCTGCATAACCTTCCTGGCCGTCTTTCTCCTGCTGACGGCGGTCATTATTGGAACATTCGGCTTTTTCACCACAATTCCCATAGCGGAAAATCTGGCTTTTGCCCTGGCGTGGCTGGCAGCCATGTCTGCCGCTCTGGCCGTTATTTCACGCCTGACCGGCTATTACCTGCGGCAGGAACCATCCGCAGGCAGGCATTATCCGGAGGAATATGGAAAAATAATGTCAGCCCAGCTCCGGAACAAAGGCATCCTGCTATTCGCCATCATCGGCATCATCAGCTGCGCCATTGACATCATTACGCTCCCCTTCCCGATTCCGGAACTCCCTCCGGGGTCACCCCTGTCTGCCGCCACCATGATTCCCCTGCCGCCGGAAGTACCTTTTGAAGTATGCATCTCCTCCCGTGTCACGACCAGGTTTTCCGGAGAATGCGATTTTGACGCGACCGTCCGGAAAAAGGGTGGCGGCAAACACGTTTTCCCCGCCATTTTGATCAATCCCGGAGGGAGAAGCGCCGTTACCATTTACAGGCTGTGGCCGGAGGACAAGCATCATCAGGGCAGCCTGATTTTCACTAACGGAATACAAAGCTGCCTGCTTAATATGGATACCATGCAGATGAAGTCCCTGAATGGCCCCGCTTCCAATTATCCTCCTCCCTCCAGTGAAGACCTGTCCGGAGAAGATATGAATCTCCGCCTGGAAACGGTAGGACTGTACCGGGGGCTTTCCTTCGTACGCGGAGCGGAACACTCGGCTACAACGCGTTCTTATATTCTGAAAATTCTGGAAAACATGCAGGAGCGGGCGGAACGCCTCAAAGAAGCCATTGACAGGAACTCTCCCGAATCCTTAACCAAGTAACAAGCGGGTTTACTGTTGACTCAGCCAGGACGCTTCATCCCTGGCGGCGAATTTTTCAACTACTCCTTTTCACCGTGCCGGATGCCCTGGGCATCCAGAATTTTTTCATACCCCGTCAAACGCCTCCGGAAATCCTGAAAATTCTTATCCTCCTTCCGGGTCCACCCCGTCTCCGCATAAGCGGCAATACGGGGAAATACATGACGGTGCAGTTTCTCCACGTCCGCAATCCATTCCGTCCAGACCTGGCAGCCCAGCCCGATGACATTCTTCTGCTGCTCCGGGTTCAATCCCGCAAAAACGGGCTCAAAAGAATAGGACCTGGACAGAGGGAGCTTGTCATACCCTTTATTAATGTAAGTCATGTGGGAAGTGGAATTCACCACCTGGCGGCCTTCCCTGATCGCCTTGGCGGCAATTTTATCGGACCCATACCAGAAATGAATGATAGCACTTGCATCCAGCTTGCCGAGCGCAGCTCCCCGGCCGCCGTCATTGTGTACGTCGGACCCCAGTATTTCATTCCACCCCATCATCCGGCGCCCCCTCTCAGCCAGCATGCCGGAAATCCGATTCGTAAACATGATTTGAAGGTCGGGAAAAGTCTTAATGCCTTTTTTCTTCATGAACGCCTCAATGTGGGGCACGCCTTCCCAGTACTTTTTGTACCGCACCTCGTCACCGCCGATGTGAATGATACCTCCGGGAAAGAGGGAAGCCAGCTCTGTCATGATGTCTCCCAGGAACTGGTAGGTACGTTCGCTGGTGGGATCAAACGCCGCTCCGTCATTGAAACTCACGGGCACTTCCGCGAGAGGCCTGGCGGACAATTTCAACTCCGGATAGGAAACGATGGCGGCGGCGGAATGGCCCGGAATATCTATTTCAGGAACAATCGTTATATTCCTGTCGGCCGCATACCGGACAATGCGCCTGACCTGTTCCTGCGTATAAAAGCCTTCATGGGGCCTGCCTTCATACTTGCCGCTTCCCCACGTCTCTATCTCCGTATCTCTCCTCTTGCCTCCCACGGATGTCAGTTTGGGATATTTTTTAATCTGGATGCGCCATCCGGCATCATCCGACAAATGCCAGTGCAGGACATTCATTTTCAGGAGCCCCATTTGGTCAATCAGCCTCTTCACCTCCTCCTCTCCAAAAAAATGCCGTGCTTCATCCAGCATGAAGGCTCGCCAGGCAAAACGGGGATAATCCAATATGGAAAAAGGCTTCTCCGCTACATTCCAACTTACGCTCTTTTTGTCCGCATCATTGTTGAAAAAGGCGGCAGGCAGCATCTGCGCCAGACTTTGCCCCGCATAATAAACTCCTTTGGGAGTCGCGGCGCTGATGACGATATTTCCGGGAGCCGCTTCCAAACGGTATGCCTCCGGCCCGTACTGCTTCAGGGCAACGTCCTTCACAACGCGGATTATTCCCGTACCGCCAGCCCCGTCCAGAGCCAATCCGGTTCCGCGTGACAAAAACTGCTGCAACAAGTGAGCCTGGCGCCGGAACTCCCCGTCCTTCTCCTTGCATATAATGCGCATTCCTTCATCCAGCTTCACGGGCGTTGCCGCCCCCTTGGCCTCCACCTTCACGGACACGGGCCGGGGTATTATCTGATCCTGAGCATTCACGGCCGTGCCGCATAAGCCGGAAAACAGAAAAAGAAACACATGGGAAACATGTCTGAACATCATGTTCAATATACACTGTTTTTCCCAGGAATCTTTCCTTTTCTCCCCAGCTTCTCTTCCACCCGTCAAAACCGGGGTGCAACATCCTCTCCACGAAGTGCCGTCGTGCCGGGCCGCCTGAAATGCCAGCAGGCTCCCCTTGCCATCCTTTTACCGGCGGCGTATGATGGGCATCATGAAAAAAGACGACGCCCCGGGCCTGTTCTCCGCCTTGGCGGACCGCCCTCTGGCGGACCGCCTGAGGCCGTCCGCACTGGAAGACATCATGGGCCAGGATCATCTGCTGGGGGAAGGAGGACCTCTCCGGCTCATGGCGGACTCCGGCAAGATGACCAGCTTTATCCTATGGGGACCGCCCGGCTGCGGGAAAACCACGCTGGCGCGCATTCTGGCGACGCGCACGTCCATGCATTTCGCAGCTCTCTCCGCCGTCTTCTCCGGCATGGCGGATTTGAGAAAAGCCTTTGACGAAGCGGCCAGGCGCAGGGAATACGGCCATGGAACCCTCCTGTTCGTGGATGAAATACATCGGTTCAACCGCGCCCAGCAGGACGGTTTTCTGCCATATGTGGAAAACGGAACCGTTACGCTGGTGGGGGCCACTACGGAAAACCCCTCCTTTGAACTGAACAGCGCCCTCCTCTCCCGCTGCAAAGTCTTTGTCATGCACTCCCTGGACGCCCCGGCTCTGGAAAGCATCATTGAACGGGCGGAAACCCTTCTTCAGCGTGAACTGCCGCTCGCGCCGGAAGCGCGCGCCACCCTGATAGAACTGGCAGACGGAGACGGCCGCTACCTCATTAACCTGATGGAAAGCGTCTTTGACCTCTGCAAGCCCGATGAAATGCTGGGCACGGACGCACTGCTGAAAATTGTCCAGCAGCGAGCCCCGGTTTACGACAAGGACCGGGAAGGCCATTACAATCTCATCAGCGCCCTGCATAAATCCCTGCGGGGGTCGGATACAGACGCAGCCCTGTACTGGGCCGCACGCATGCTCGAGGGAGGGGAGGACCCTCTCTACCTCCTGCGCCGCCTGACCCGTTTCGCCATGGAGGATATCAGTCTGGCGGACCCTGCCGCACTTCAAATGGCCATTGCCGCGTGGGACACCTATGAACGCCTGGGCTCTCCGGAAGGAGAGCTGGCGATTGCTGAACTGATTATCTACCTGGGCTGCGCCCCAAAATCCAACAGCGCCTACACCGCGTGGGGAGCGGCACGGAAAGCGGCACGGGAATACGGGTCCCTGATGCCCCCGGCACACATCCTCAACGCGCCCACCAAACTAATGAAGGAACTGGGCTATGGAAAGAATTACGCATACGATCATGACGCGCCGGACGCTTTCTCCGGGCAAAACTACTTTCCGGACAACATGCCCCGCCGCCAGTTCTACAGGCCGCCGGAACGGGGTTTTGAACGGGAAATCAACAAACGCCTGGCCTATTGGGACAAACTGCGCCGCCAGCGGGCGGAAGAGGAGGCCGGAAACTCCGGTACGCGCAGTAACAGGAAAAAGCCTCCTGTTCCGGAAAAACGGGACCCCTCATAACGCATCCGCCGGCCATACGGCCACTTCCGCAATTCCCTGCCCCGGAGACAGGCGGATGCGTACGTACCTGGCGCCGGTCCCTTCCGGACACATTGCGGTCAGCTCCGTCCCATCCTTGCGCAAAACGGCTTTAATGTCCTTCCAGCTATTTCCGTCCCTGCTGACCTGAACCGAGGGAGCCGGCCCCTTCCAGCTTCCGGCGGCCTTCACCTCCACCCGGTCCAGGCGGAATTCAAACTCCATGTCCAGCTGCCACCACGGCGCTTTGTCTTCCACGGACGGATGCCATGCAGAAACATCGTCACCGTCGGAAGCCTTCATCGCCTCCTGAAATCCGGAGGAAGCGGAACAGGGCCTCAATACAGCCAAATTGGCTTTCTCTCCGGATTCGGGCCGTCCGTACCGCGCCAGCTGGATATCCCTCTCCTTTGCGCTAAAACGCTTGTAGGGCCTTTCCCGCGTTTCCGCGCTCCTGCCTGCTACGTAAGCCGGAGCATTCCGGCAAACGATTTGGAGGCTATCCCCCTTCAATCCGGGAGAAGACGCCCTGATCACTGTCTTCCCGGCATAATAAGACCGAAACTCAATCGCCGCACAGCCGTCAATCAAATCAATATCCGTTCCGGGCGTGAACGTAATGCTTTTGCCGGTGGGGAACTCCCCGGGACCCGATACCACCGTAAGCGTCACCGGCACGGCATTGGATATCTGCCTTCCGGCGGCGTCCGCCACTTTCACGGTCACATGCACGTCGTCCGTGCCGTCCGCCGGGCTGATAACCTTCTTGTCCGCGGACAGTTTCACCTGTGCCGGAGTCCCCTCCACAGGCCACTCCGGAGGAGGAATATTCCTCAACGCATTCCTGTACCAGTACCAGGCCCGCTTGGGAATGCGGAAGTAATCCACAATGCCCATGCGCCCTCCGGAAGGCCAGATGCTGCCGTGGTCAAAGCCGCACCAGACCGCCTCTCCCACGCGCCAGGGATAGCAAATCCCCGCTTCCTTATCCTTCTTCATATCCCCCCAGCCCGGCGCATACGCCCCCGGCCTCCGGCAGCTCACGGAACCATACTCCGTCACCATGCTGGGCCTGCCGGGCGTCTTCACATGGGAGCCGTCCCCGTTAAAGGCGGCCATGTCCCCCAGCTTGTCAAAATTTCCGCGCTGCCCGCCCCCGGCGCACACGGGGCGCGTCGGGTCCAACTCCTTCACCAAGGTAATGAGCCTGTTGCACAAAGCCCTGGCCTCCGGCGCATGCCTGGTAAAAAACGGTTCATTGCTGATGCTCCAGATGACGATGGAAGGATGGTTGCGGAATTGAAGCACCATCTCCCTCACCTGGCGCATGCAGCTTTCCTCAAACGCAATACGGTCCTTCTTTTCCGCAGGATAGGCATCGCAATTCCAGTATCTGTCATGCTCCTTGAACCCGCCCATTCCCCAAAAAATGCCTTCATTCAGCATGCACATGCCCTCCCGGTCGCAAGCATCCAGAAAAGCCTGGGAATGAGGGTAATGGGAGCCGCGGATGAAATTAAACCCGGCGTTCTTCATCAGCCGTACATCACGGCGGGCCCCGGCGTCCGTCACGGCATCCCCCCACCCGGCGTGGTCCTGGTGCACATTGGCCCCCTGCAGATAAACAGGTTTCCCGTTAATCAGCATGCCCCGGTCCGCCGTCAGCTCCAGAGTACGGAAACCCAGGGGATTTTCAGCCCGGTCCAGCACCTTCCCCTTCTCGTCCAACAATTCCGTCGTCACACGGTACATATTGGGGGCCGCAGGGCTCCACAACCTGGGAGAAACCAGAGGAGGCAGGTCAGCCTGTACGCGAGAATCTTCCCCGGCCCCCAGTTCCGCGCCCTTCTCTCCCCGCAGCACCACGCAGCCGCTTTGCTCCTCCCGCACAGTATGCCGCACCGTCACTTTCCTCACTGTCCCGGTATCATTCTTCACTTCCGTCAAAATCCGGACCTTCCCGCGGGCCGCCGTCACCTCCGGCGTCTGAACCCATACTCCGTGCGCGGGCAAATACACGGGAGAACACACGTGCAGATGCACGTTCCGGTACAGTCCTCCGGAAAAAGTATGCTCCCCCGCCCGCGGCGCAATGCGGGGGCTCCAGCGGTTATCCACCCGTACCTCCACCCAGTTCTCGCCGGGCTTCAGGAAAGGCGTCAAATCCGACCGGAAGGCCGTATACCCCCCTTCATGCCTTCCCGCAGTCTTCCCATTCACCTTCACCTCCGCCACCTGGAAAGCTGCGCCGCAATCCAGAAACACCTTCTCCCCCTGCCATTCCTCCGGCATGACAAGCTTCTTGCGGTAGGAGCCGAACCCCGTGTAAAAGGAATCGGACATAAAGTAGGGCAGACTGAACGTATGGGGCAGATGAACCGTCTGCCAGCCGCTCTTTCCGGGCTCGTCCTCAAGCCGGAACTCCCAGCCGCGATTCCAGATCATCCTCCCGAACAGGGGTGAAGCTTTTTCCGCAGAGGAAACGCCTGTTTCCGCTCCGGCCATGGAAAAACACAGGGCAGCGCCCAGCATGCAGGCCATCATCTTGCGCATGCGTATGTTACCATTCCGCCATGTTCTTTCTTTCATTAAAAAAACATTTCCGCACCCTGAAAAGCCCGCAACAACAAGCCGTGCACCCCGGAAAGGGCGCACGGCTGGAAAACTTCTCCATCTGGGAAGCAGTGCAAAACGCCTGCCGCTCCGTTATTGGGTAATGATATTCAGCTCCGCAACGGTGGCGCTCTGTTCCCCGCCCCTCACCGGAGACCGGGCGTCAAGCTTGAAGTAGCGGGCCTCCACAGGCCTGCCGAAGTCGATGCGCTGAACAGCCGGATCCTTCCGGATATAGTGGTAGGAGAACTGGCCTTTTTTCACTTCCCTCCAATTCCGACCGTCATCGGAAACGGAAAACGTGTACTGGCTGATGAGGCCCTTGTCCTTGTCCATTCTGGGCGTGTAGATAAATCCGGTAAACTTCATTCTGGTTCCCATATCCACGGCAATGGAGTGGGGGAACCCCGGCAGGCCGTTCGTATAGGACGTATGCCAATAGGTATCCGGATTCCCGTCAATGGCAAAATGGGCGAAACCGGTATCCGGCTCTTCCGAAGAAGCGCTTAGAATTTTCCATTCGCCCTGCCCCTTGACGAGGGGGAATTTCCTCTCTCCGGGAGACGTGGAAGGAACCTTGCCGGACTTCATGGAGGCAGCCCAGGCCCTCACTTCCCCTTCGGGAAGCTTGAAGGGATTCCGATACGTTTTTTCCGGCCCCTTGTTGACGGAATACTTTATCTCCGCCTCGGGCGTAGAGGAAGTCAGACTGACCATGCCGTCCCCATCCCGTTCAATGACAGGGGAATGGGGAACGGCCAGCCCCGTGCGCGCCAGATTCAGCAGGGCGGACGAAGGAGCCAGCACAAACCCCAGGGCTGTGGCCCCGCTCAATGTCTGGTACTTGGCCAGCGGACGGGGCCCGCAGGAAGAGCCGCCCAGCCCCATCTGGAAAGCGTCCAGATTCACAATCACTTTATTTTTCTCCGGCAGCCTGTCCAGACTCTTGGCATCGTTAAGCTCCTTCGGCGTATAACGCAGGACGGAAACCTCCAGCGGAGCCCTGGGAGAGGCGGCCCCCACCCACAGAGCCTGGTCCTCCTGAGGTTTGGATAAGGCTATCCAGTCCGTTTCCATGCGGTTGCCCATATCCTGGGGCCGGGAATAAGCAAAAAACATATCGTCCACGGAAGTGCGGAAAATGTCCTTCCAGCAGCTCGTGCGGCGGTCCCGGTAATTATCCCACGGTCCCAGACCCAGGTACTCTACCCGGTCATACGCGGCAGGCATCCCGAAAGTGACGCCCAGCCGGAGGAGTTCTTCTCCCTTGGCGGAGGGATACATTCGGACGGAAGCATTGATAATGCCGTTGCCGAAAACCGTCCACGCGACTTCCCCGGAAAAGGCAAGCTCGGACCCTTTCGTCCGGAACTGTGCCGTGATTCGGGCCACGCCGGGGGAAATGACGGCAGCTTTAACGTCGGAATATTCCGCTTTCATATTCTGCATCTTCATTTTCCCTTCAACCTTGCTCCTGATCCAGGCATCGTTATCCACCGGAGAACGGTACGCCTGGAGCTCCACCGGATAGCCGGGCAAAATCAAATCCCGGCCGCCATACCGGAGGGAGGAAAGCATCCCGTTTTTGAAGGAGGCGGAAAAACCTTTTCCCTGCACGGCCACGGAATCCCCCTGAAGCACGGAAACAGCAGGCAGCGCCGTCGGGGGAGGCACGGGAACCTCCTTCTCTGCAGATGCCGGGAACCACTCGTAAGCTTCGCACTCATTCACCACATGTTCCAGTTGCTTGGAGGAAAGTTCCTTCACGTCTTCCGGGAGCTTGAACCGGGCATCCGCCAGAACCATCAGGGAACCGGTCCGCATAGCGGCTGAAGGCAGATTAACCGTTGCGGATTTGCCGGGGGGAACCTCCGGCAGAACCATGCGCTCCACGGCATGGCCGCCGCCGGGAACAAGGGATACCAGATAAAGCGTATAACCTTTCAAAGGCTTATGAAAATATTTGTTGCGAACGGACAGAGACCCGTCCTTGCGCTCAAAAGCCATGTACTGGTATACTTTCTTCACCTCTTTCGTCTTGGCCGTGGTGTTCCGGTTGCCAAGAATAATGCCGTTGTCGCAGAAATTGGCCTGGTTGGGCCTGTCTCCGAACATGCCGCCGTAAGCCTGTGTTACTCCCTTGAAAGGGGCGGGCTTGTAAATGCCGTTTCCGGCAGGATTGGCGCGGAGGGACTGGTCCACGAAATCCCAGATGGCCCCGCCCACCATGCGCGGGGAAGACTCGAAGGCATCCATGTACTCCTTGAAATTCCCCAGGGCATTTCCCATGGAGTGGGCATATTCGCACACGAAAAAGGGGCGGGAAGTTTTCTGCTTCCCCCAGTTTTCCACCCGGTCCACGGGCGGATACATGGCGGAATCCATATCCACGGCCTTGTGGCCGTGCGGAAATTCGCAGTAATGGAGGGGCCGCGTAGTGTCATAAGCCCTGATAGCCGCCGCTGCCGCCTCAAAATTGGGGCCGTTTCCGGACTCATTGCCCAGGGACCAGAAAACAATGGAAGGGTGGTTCTTGGAACGATGCACCATGCTCATATTGCGCTCCACATGGGCTTTCTTCCAGGAAGGCTTCCGGGAAATATCCATGCTGCTATTGCGGATGCCGTGGGCTTCGCAGTTGGCTTCGTCCATCACGTACAGGCCGTAGCGGTCGCACAACTCATAAAAATAAGGATGATTGGGATAGTGGGAACAACGGACGGTATTGATATTATGCGCCTTGATAATCTGCACGTCCTTTTCCATCACTTCCCGCGGAATGGCGCGCCCGTAATCGGGATGGGCTTCATGGCGGTTGACACCCTTGAACTTGACGGCTCTGCCGTTAATCAGCACGGCGCCGTTATCCGCAATCTCCACGGAACGGAACCCGATATTGACGGAACGGGTATCCTTTCCATTCAGAGAATAAGTCACCCTGTACAGGTTGGGCGTTTCTGCCGTCCATGGCTTCACACCGGGAAATTTCCTGTTCAGGGAAATCTGCACCTCGCCTCCGGAGGGAATGGAGGGAACCTCCAGCGTTCCGGAATCCAGCCTTCCCCTGTTATCCGTCTGCACGCGGCCGGAACCGTTCCTGCCCTCCCAGTTCAATTTGGTGGAAATCCCGTCGATGGAATAATTCAGCTTCATGCCGGCGGGAATATCCTTTTTACCGGAATTGCGGATGGTGAACGTTCCGTCCAGTACCCCGGTTGTGTAATCCTCCCTGTCCAGTCCGGCCTTCAGGAACAGGTCACGCACGTGCGTCTGCGGCTGGGCAAACAGGGTCACGTCCCGGAAAATGCCGGAAAGGCGCAGGAAATCCTGGTCCTCCAGGTAAGAACCGTCGCTCCAGCGGTATACTTCCACGGCAATCGTATTCCTGCCGGGCCTGACATAGGGAGTAAGGTCAAACTCCGCCCCTGTATAGGAATCTTCGGAATAGCCGACTTGACGGCCATTTACCCACACATAAAAGGCGGACTCCACCCCGTCAAACCGGATCATCACCTGTTCTCCCTTCCAGGAAACGGGCAAATTGAAATCCCGGCGGTAGGAACCCACGGAATTACGCTCCCTGTACGCCGGCCAGTTCTTGGGCGGTTCCCCCATTACCTTGGGAGGATTCGGCTTGAATGGATAGGGAACATTCGTGTAAATGGCCGTTCCATAACCGTAAAGCTGCCAGTTGGAAGGAACCTTGACCGTATCCCATCCGGAAACGGAATAAGAGGGATTGAAGAAATCGGCAGGCCTCTCGTCCGGAGTCATGGAAAATTTGAACTTCCAATCCCCGTTCAAGCTCAAAGTTTTATCTGATGCTGGAAAAACGGAGGATCGGGGAGCCTCCTTATTGATTCCCGTCACCTCTTCATTTTCCCAATCCGGAACGTCCCCCAGCAGGGGAAGAGCCGGAGCCAGACACATCACGGAAAACAGAAACGCGCGAACCGTCTTCATCTCGGAATGAATATGGAATTGCTTACTTATACTTTTTCAGGGACGGATCCTGATAACGCTCTGAATCCTTCTTCCCGTCACCTCCGGCAGGGTTCAACGTCCACTTGCAGGAATCCGTGTACGTTTTCCCTCCTATGGAAGCCGTGGCCGTAATAGTGTTGAGGCCGGGCTTGAGAGTCACTTCCGGCCAGACGGCGCGCTTCAAATCATCCGGTTTGACACTCCCAACGGGCTTCCCGTTGACGCTCAGCTTCACCACGGAACCATTGCTGTAAACCTTCACGGGCACCGTTTTTTCCGTACGTTCCGCAAACCTGCGGGATGTGATGTATACGGTAGGACGGGGGCTCCAGTTGGCCCTGTAGAAAAAATAGGCGTCCTTGGGCGTCTTGCGGTCATAGGTCACCAGCCCTTTGTCGTTAATGCCGGGGCTTTCCCCCTCAAAACGGGAAGAGGAACCGAAGTCAAACATGTTCCAGACAAAGGCCCCCCACACCTCCGGCCTTTCCCTGATGCACCTGTAATTGATCTCATGCGCATGGGACTGCCATTCCTCCGGATGCCAGAATCCGGTGGGAGACGGCCTTTTGGCCGGATTCTCATGCATGCCCGCGCTGGCGCCGTGACCATACTCACTGACGGCAATGCCCATCTTGCCGCCATAGTCGCGGATGTAGCCGTTCAGGTTGCCCTTCATGGTTTCGGGCCCTCCTCCGTACCAGCCGGGATACGTATTGAATGCGATGTGGTCAGGAATATTGTTCAGTTTTCTGCGGCCCGCCTGGTTGCTGGCCCCCACGGTCATGCGGGAGGGATCCGTCTCCTTCACGAACTTGTTCAACTCCGTCAACTCAGCTTCCATGTCCACTCCTCTAGTGGCAGCCTCGGGCTGGTGTCCGATTTCATTGAAAATGCCCCACATGCAAATGGAGGGATGATTCCAATGCTGGAAAATCATCTCCCGGGCCTGGAGGCGGTTATTCTCCCGGAACTCCGGCGTATCCCACACCAGGTTGACATTGGGGACCTCGGACCAGACAATCAGCCCCGCCTTGTCGCACAGGTCGTAAATATTGGTGGATGCGGGATAGTGGCCCGTTCTAACCCCATCCGCCCCCATATCCGCAATCAGCCTGATATCCCGCGCCTCATCTTCCGGGGAAAGGGCCCACCCCTTCCCCTTCATATCCTGATGGCGGCTGACCCCCTTGATCTGCATGGTCTTTCCGTTCAGGACAAAACCTTCCTTGGGATTGACGGAAACCGTCCTCAGGCCCAGCGGCTGCACCAGCTCATCCGTCTGGCCATCCGCCGTCCTGATGGAAGTTTTCACCTGGTACAGGTAAGGATTCTTCACTCCGTTCCAGAGTACGGGATTGGCGATTGCCAGCGTTACGGGAACCTCCAGTCTATTCTTTTCCCCGGCGGCGGCCTTTACCGTCTTCCCGGCTACCTTCCTGCCCTTCATGTCCAGGATTTCCACGGCAACATCCACATCCCCGGCCTTTCCGTCCGAATTGAGAAGGGTCTTCACTTCCACCTCGGCCTTGGATTTGCTTAAAGACTTTGCGGTGATGAAAACGCCGGGAGAAGCATAAAAAAGAGGATCAATGCAGACACCGTCCGTCTCAATCAGTTCAATGGGCCGGTACAGCCCGCCGAACATGGAAAAATCCCCGCGCTGGGGGGCGATATGATTACGCTGCGTGTTGTCCACCAGAACGGAAATCGTATTGGAGCCTTTTTTCAAAAGGGGCGTTATTTCATAACAGAAAGCCGTAAACGCCCCCTCATGGCTGCCGGCAGGCTTCCCATTGACGGAAACCTCGGAAACAATGCTGGCTCCCCCGCCGCGGATGAAATACCTCTTGCCCGGCCTGGGCTCCACCGGAAGCGTGCGCGAATAAACGGCCGGCCCGCGGCGGTAGGCGTCACTGTTGACGGATTTGGCGTCTTCCCGCTTCCACTGAGCACCATTGGCGGCATCCTCTGCGTTCCATGTATGGGGCACCGTCACTTTTTCAGCAGGCTTCCCGTTAAAACTGAAATCCCAGGAACCGTTCAGGGAATAAATCTCACGGGCGTCCGCCGCGAAAAAAGACCCCAATACGCAGCAAAGGCCGGCACATGATACGTTGAAAGAATGAATTCTGATGTTCATGATACAGTGAAACAGTATATCCCATACGTCCGGCCATGTAAAATACTTTCATCCGGCCGTTCCTTTACCCCTCTTCCAACAGAAATATACTCATGCCGGACAAGTCACGTCCATCTTGACATTCAGCACAGGGAGCCGCGCTTTCTAACATTTTCGGTTCCTGCACCATCAGAAACTTTGATTTTCCGGCCGCTTCAAAGAAAACATAAGTAACAACATATCCTTGACGGTTACGCGTTTTCTAGTGGAAAGCATAAGTTTTCCCCATTATAAGGATAGCCTTTTTCATTAAAACCGTGTTTGGACAAACACGAGAAATGAACATGAAAAAAGCACCGAATACAAACAAATTGAAATATGTCGGAGCCGCACTTCTGGAGGGGGAATCAGTCACCCTGATCCAGGCTGCAAGGCTGGTATTGGAAATCAAGGAAGCCCTTGGAGATGAAATCTGTACCATTACCCGGTGCCGGGAAGTCGTCTCCCTGGGATTGAACGCCATTAAAAACAAACATCAAACCGTCAGTTTCGGCACGGCGGCCGTGGAATGCCTGCGTTCCAAAAGCCACCGCCGTCCCCGGACGCTGACGGACATCAGGAGCATCATCCACAAGCTTAAAAAGAGCAATCCGGAACTGGAACACACCTCCCTGCGCAACCTGAGCGTGGAGGAATGCCAGAACATCCTGATGAATACCTTTACCACATCCCGGCAGAGGCACAAAGCGAGGCTCATCTTGAGCGGAATTTTCTCGTTCTCCGTCAAACGCGGATGGTGTGACGAGAATCCCATCCTCCGCGTAGACACGCCTTTTCTGCAGGAGCAGGAAATCCCCGCTCTGACGCTGAAGGAAATAACTCAGCTTCTCAAGGCGGCCATGGAAGAATTTGACGGAAGCTGCGCAGCTGGAGCGGCGCTGATGATCTTTGCAGGAATCCGCCCGCAGGAAGTGGAACGCCTGCTCTGGGAAAACATCGCTCTCCGCGACGGCTGTATCATTCTGAACAGGCGTAATCTGCGCTTCTTCTGTTTTTGCCAGAATGGTGAGCGT
>ENA-ORNK01000588-ORNK01000588.1-human-gut-metagenome-genome-assembly--contig:-NODE-588-length-43743-cov-5.894502_pt1 | contig 43743 bp, 42 predicted proteins | sample MGYA00242115_ERZ509022 | MGnify/ENA primary metagenome ERZ509022 (study PRJEB26280, sample SAMEA2338690) | human gut metagenome | biome: human gut; feature: human-associated habitat; material: faeces...
CGTCCGGAGGGCGTTTGGCCGACCGTGCTTGTTGAATTGGAGGATGAAAACGGACAGCTCCGTTTGCTCCGGCAAAAGGATCACTATCTGTATGAACAGCAGATCGAGGAGGGCGATCAGGTGATTCTGGAACAGGAGATTCTGAAAAGAATAGAATAATCTGGGAAAGGCTAACAAGAGGGGAAAGGATAATGAAAACAGAAGGGAAAAGAAACCTGCTGAGACAGCCGGATGAGATCAGGCTGATGACAGGCAGTGCGCAGACGGAGCAGGAGACCGCGCCCGATGCAGCTGCTTTCAGAGCAGGTGACGTTACAGTGGAGTTTGCGGAAGCCGACGGCAGCCTTGCGGTATTCGTGCAGGCACAGAACACACCGGTTCGGGAGCTTGTGCTTACCTGGAAAGCTATATTTGGCGGGGCGGGCGAGGTGCTCGGGGACACCTGGGAACGCGGTTACGGTGATCTGGAATGGAAAAAGGAAGCAGATCATATCGGAATGCCGTGGTACTTCTTCCGGCATGAAGCGGGAAAATGCCTGGCATTTGGTGTAAAGGTGCGTCCATCTGCAATGTGCTGGTGGGAAAAGGACGGTGCGGATGTAAAGCTGCATCTGGACGTGCGCTGCGGGACGTATGGCGTGAAGCTTGGCGGACGGAAGCTGGAAGCTGCAAGGGTCGTTATGGCGTCCTATGTGCTGGAAGAAGCCGATACGCCGGTAGAAGTATTTGAAGCCTGCAGGGCGTTTTGCAGCGAGATGTGCGACGATCCCGACTGTAGAGATACTGTAATTTACGGCGGGAACAACTGGTACTATGCCTATGGAAAAAGCTCTGCAAAGGAAATTCTCGAAGACAGCGCATATCTTGCGGAGATGACGGAGGGCATCGAAAACCGCCCGTTTATGGTGATGGATGACGGCTGGCAGATCGATCACAGCGATTCTTATAACGGAGGTCCCTGGCGGGTTGGCAATGCGGATTACGGGGACATGGGAGAGCTCGCTGCGCAGATGAGGGCAAAAAATGTGCGCCCCGGTATCTGGTTCAGACCGCTGTACGATCATTCTGCGGATATTCCGGCTGAGTGGAGACTGGAGCGCAATGCAGAGGTGTTCGATATTTCTGTGCCGGAGGTTCTGGAACATATCGCACAGGATATCAGACAGCTTGGAGACTGGGGATATGAGCTGATCAAACACGATTTTTCGACCTATGATATCTTTGGCTGCTGGGGATTTGAGATGGGGACCAGGCTGACGAATGGCAGCTGGCGCTTCCATGACCATACGAAAACCACGGCAGAGCTGATCGTTCGTTTTTATGAGGTCGTTCATGAAGCTGCAAAACGCGAGGATCGTCAGGACGTCCTGATTCTTGGCTGCAACTGTATCGGACATCTGGGCGCAGGGCTGATGCAGGGCAACCGTACTGGAGACGATACAAGCGGTGTAGAATGGGAAAGGACCCGGAAAATGGGCATCAACACGCTGGCATTCCGGATGCTGCAGCAGGGGACGTTTTACGGGGCGGATGCAGACTGCGTCGGAATCACAGAGCATATTGACTGGAACAAGAACCGACAGTGGATGGAAGTGCTTGCAGAAAGCGGGACGCCGTTTTTTGTATCGGTAAAACCGGGATTTCTGAACGAGAGTCAGAAGGAAGAGTTAAAAGAAGCATACCGGAAGGCATCACAGCCGCACCCGGCAGCAGTGCCGCTGGACTGGATGGAGACAAAAACGCCTGAAAAATGGCAGACCTACGCCGGCAGAAGAGAATACAATTTTTAAAAAGAAAGAAGCCGCTGCGCTGGCAGAATGTGCCAAGGCACATTCTTTTTTACAGAACTTACGCGAGTACCGGAAAAACGAGCTGCACGAGCAGCATGTACAAAACCGTGCCGCCGACGATGGAGAGCAGCAGGTTGTGCTTCCATTTGTGGACGACAATGACGAACACGGCACTGATGAGCTCCGGCAGTCCATGAGAACCGGAAAATACAGAGACATTTTTAAAACAGTAAACGACGAGCATTGCGATCGAAGCGCTCGGGAGCGCTGCGCCGAGGTAGGCAACAACGCGCGGCGTTTCTTTTCCGGCGGGAAACAGGAAAAACGGAAGGGCGCGGATCAGAAAAGTGCCGAGCGCGATAATGCCGATTGTGATCACAAGCTGCAGGGGAGTCTGTACGGTCATTTGGAAATCTCCTTTCGAAATAACAAAAGTGCGGCTAAAATGCCAGCCATGGAAAAGAGCAGGAAACGGTCAGGGCCAACGACGATCAGACTGACCAGCGTGATGCCAAGACCGAGCAGGGCGGGAAGCCTGGAGTTTGCTTTTTCCCATTGTTCGACAAAAATTACCAGAAACAGTGCTGTCATGGCAAAGTCAATGCCTGTGGAATCAAAAGGCAGGAAGCTGCCGGCAGCAGCGCCGATACAGGATCCGATGATCCAGTAGAGTTGATCGAGCAGCGAGATAAAGAACAGAAACCAGTCCGGATCAATTCCTTCCGGGGCGCTGACTCCGCAGAGAAGAGAATAGGTTTCATCTGTCAGGGAAAAAATCATATAGGGCTTGCGTTTTCCCATGCGTTCAAACGGTTTTAACATGGAAAGACCGTAGAACAGATGCCTTGCATTTACCATGAGCGTCAGCAAAAAAGCGGAAACCGGAGAAAATGCAGAGGTCATCAGGCTGATGGCGGCAAACTGCATCGAACCGGCATAGATAAACGTACTCATGAGAAACGCCCAGAGGACGGAAAAACCGTTTTCGGCGATCAGGACGCCGAACGCTGCGCCGAGAAAAAGATAGCCGAGCATGACGGGGACTGTGTAGGGAACAGCAGCCCATAGCGCTTTTCGCTTCATAAAAATAGTAACCTCCTAAGTTAGTAGGATAAAATGCGATATCAGTTTAACGCGATACAGTGGTCTTGTCAAATGATTCGCAGGAAAGCATCGAAGATGGGATTTTACAAATGGCGCGTGTGAACAGTAACCCTGTAGGTACATTCGCTGCAAAATCGCGGAAGCCGGGATGGAATTTCTATAAAAAACGTGCTAAAATTCAGAAAAGGAACGAGGCGGCATGGAATTGTCTGCCCGGTAAGGAGGAGAACGATGTCAGAAGAAACTGCCGCAATAAATGAAATATAATGCTGCTTTGTCATCTCATGCTCAATCCGCACATAGTACTCATCTTCCACCCGCTCCACAAATAATTTGTGGTCTTCATCCGTTTCTTCTGCTTCTTCCGGCATAAGACGCACTCCATGACAGTAAATGACAGCCTCTCCCATACTGTGAATGACATTTCCGCACACCGGACATACGAAGAAATGAGAACGCAGCATATTTGCCCCTACATTCACATTCGTCACCATATTTCCGGCAATCAGTTCCGCCACGGAAATCGAAAACTCCTTTGCAATCGGCTCTAAAAGAGAAATATCTGGATAACCTTTCCCCGTTTCCCATTTGGAAATAGTTTTATCACTTACCCCGATTCTCTTCGCCAGCTGTAATTGTGTCAGGTTATTTCTCTCCCGCAGTTCTTTAATCATCGCCCCGGTTACATACTGATTCATAATTTTTACCTCCATGGCCTCATTCTATCGTATGGGATGTGCGGGAACAACCTACGGAAAGTAGAGAAAAAAGCTGATGTAACTCATCGCACCAGCTTCATCTCTTCCATCATCCAGCTCTCATTTTCCATATGATATTCTTTTCCGCAGTACGGACAGTTCTTCTGTCTGACCGCATCAAAGCTGCCGCCACAGCTGTCACAGAAAACAGAAGTAATCGAAAATCCTGGAGTTTCCTGATTTTTGATATTTTTCACAAAGGTCGCATCAATGCAGTCTCCGGTCTTTCTGATCTTCCCGTCTTTCCCATGATAATTGACCCACCACGTCCGAAGCGAGATATGCATCAGATCTCCTTCCAGCCAGATCTTGTTAAGGCAGATTCCGTTGGTATAGGTCATCTCGAGAATATTGGAAAACTCCGCTTCCCGTTCATTCGCATGATAACATGCCAGATTCTCCGGATTTTCTGCCATGACCGCCATACGGATCAATGCTACCAGCTGACCCTCGAATTTATCAAAAGAAAAATTCCGGTCATATTTCTGCATGGTATGCGTGATTTTCCTCTTGGAACTCATCCATTTCCACATGGAAATATGTTTCATCCCATCCCGATCAAGTACTCCCGCTATCAGCCGCACATCTGCAATGATGTATCCCAGGAATCCACCGACAAGCAATGCTGTCAGATAACTTTGAAGCAGCATTACCGGAAGAATTCCGGAGGGATGGATCATATTGGAAATAAATGTAAAAACAAACACGACTGCCATGGACAGCGCCATGCTCTGTGTAAAAATCTGTTTATTGCTGGAAATGGATTTACTCTTAATAAAGAAGAAATTCACAACCCGGGGGAAAAGATCCTTGATACGGAATTTTGTGCCACAGTACGGGCATCCTTCCTCCAGTTTCCGCGCAAAATTCACGGCTCCACACTGCGGACAGGTGATTCGAATATGATCTGCTTTTGCCGCATCCGGGGTATGTACCACGATTTCATACATGGTCATCTCCGATTTCTGTTCAAAAACGGTTTCACTTCCATTGAGAAAAGAAAGCTTCCCAGACACCTGTTCGTAAAGCATATCTGTGGTATACCAGGGAGATTTTCTGGATTTCTTTCCTGTACCATATCCGGTTCCCTTGGACGGCACAACCCTCTTTTCCATCCGCAGACCTTTATGCGCCAGACGACTTTTCTGCAGTCTCAGAAAATACGCAATGTCTCCGTCACCATCCTCTGGTACGTTTTCTTTTTTGTACCAGTCATTCAGTTCTTCCGCAAACCGGTCATAAATAACATTCTTTTTATCCCATGCAGGTTCAAAATCCTTAAATGCCTGTGCATCCTTTCGGTATTTTGCAAGCTGGAGTAATCCTTTCCCCATCAATACTACACCGATTCCCGCACATACCAGTTTGATCATACCGGAAATATCTACAGTCAGTACGGAGACAGCCAGAACTCCCACTGCTATCCACAAGACTCCCTTGAAAAGATCTCCACCCTCCGGTTCACTGACCGTATTTCTTTTTTCTGTACTGATTCCCGAAAATATCGCCACCGCTTCTTCTCCTTTTGTATCTATAATTGATACCTTTATCCTACCATATTAAAGTATTTCCTACAATCAGTCTTTCCTCTTACAAAAATTATACCTTTCTTTTACCTCTTCCTACTAGTATATTTTACATGACTATATTATAATGTATTTGACGATCCAAAAGAACTACAGTTCACAAATTTTATTTATCAAAGGAGATCACAGATTATGAATACTTTTAAAGTTATGACCCAGAGTGAAATGGAAACTGTTAACGGCGGAATGGTTTTTCTCCCCAGATTATTTGCAAAAATGATGATCTATTTTATAAAAGATACTGGTAATCACGGTCGTTGTACTCCGAACAATCCCAGATACGAATACAACGATGCAACCCGCGTAGGACGGTAGTCTTTCATAAACTGCTGAAATAGCTTTTATCATTTATAATCCGGATCGTCGAGAAATATAAAAATAAAAGACCAGCCCAATCTGTTTGACGCTGGTCTTTTTATTTCATAACAAATACAGGAGCGCAAAGCTATGACCCTTCACAAACAACACTATTTATGTATAAAGCAACACGATACCACTGACTGCGGTCCTGCATGTCTGGCAATCATTGCAAAACAATATGGTCTTGATCTCTCTCTGGCTAAAATCCGCTCACTGGCAGGTACTGACAGACAGGGCACTTCTCTGTTCAGTCTTGCAAAAACTGCTGAAAAACTGGGATTCAAAGCAACCGGTGTCAAAGGGGATAAAGAGGCTTTTCTGGCAGGATTTCCAACACCTGCCATTGCTCATGTAGTGGTCGATGACAATTTGCTCCATTACATCGTTGTCGAAGAAGTTAATGAACAAAAAATTATCGTTTCCGATCCTGCAAAAGGAATCATTACTTATACGCCAGAAGATTTTTTCAATATCTGGACGGGCGCCCTGCTTCTTCTTCAACCAGATAAACAGTTTCAGAAAGGTCATTTTTCTACTTCTCCCATCCAATTTTTTCTCCAGTTAGTAAGGGAACAGAAAAAGACTCTCATCCCCATATTTTTTCTGTCGTTACTGGTCACCGGCTCCGGTATAATTGGCGCTTTTTATTATCAGTATATTATAGATATCGCTGTCCACAGTAATGCTCTGCAAAAACTCAATGCTTTTACAGCTGGAATCATTTTTCTCTATCTTCTCATGCAGGGGATTTCTTTTATTCGCGGACAATTAATTATTCATTTGAGCAATCACCTGGATACCGCACTCGTATTGAAAAGCTATATCCATGCGACTAATCTTCCTATGAATTTTTTTGAATATAGAAAAACCGGGGAAATCATTTCCCGGTTTACAGATGCTGCTCTGGCAAGAGATGCCATTTCTCAGGGTGCGATTACCATTCTGATTGATCTGGTTATGGCAATTATCGGTGGAATCATGTTATATATGGAAAGCCCTGTTCTGCTCGGTATCGCATCTGTTCTGCTGATTCTCTATGCTGTAATTGCTTTCTCTTTTGCACGCCCTCTGAAAAAGCACAATGAAAAAATTATGAATGATAATTCTCTTTTTAATGCACATGTCATCGAATCCATCAATGGAGAAGAAACACTGAAAACACTCCATGCAGAATCTGATTTCGGAAAAAAAGGCACAGATTTGTTCGAAAAACTTCTATCCAGTGTTCTTCGTGGAAATACCATTTCCAATGCACAGACTACATTGACCGATACAACCGCATTCATTGGCGAAGTACTGATTCTGTGGGCAGGCACTGTTATGACAATTACAGGTACCATGACTATAGGAAAACTTATGACTTTTGTAGCATTGCTTACTTATTTTCTGACTCCTATTCAAAATATCATTAACTTCCAGCCACAGCTGCAGACTGCTTTTGTTTCCATTGAACGGCTTTTGGATATACTGGAATTGACACCGGAACCGTCTGCAGAGGAACAGAAACTTTCTGTTTCTGGAAAAGATATTGAGTTCTCAAATGTTGATTTTCGCTACGGTTCACATCAGCTTATTCTTCACAATATCAATCTGCATATCACATCCGGTGAAAAAATTGCGATTGTGGGTGAAAGCGGATGTGGAAAAACTACGCTTGTCAAACTTCTTCTACGGCTTTTTGACTTTGAAAGCGGCAATATTCGGATCGGTGAACACGATCTTCGCTCTCTTTCCGCACAGTCTCTTCGCAGCCAGATCGCTTATGTATCTCAAAACATTGTTTTCTTCAGTGGCAGTATCCGTGAAAATCTGGAAATGGGAATCGGGAAAATACAGGAAAAGGAACTTGATCAAATCTGTGAATTGTGCAGTATCAAATCCTTTATTGATTCTCTTCCTCTCCGCTATGATTCGTCTGTCGGTGAAAATGGAGATTCCCTCTCCGGCGGTCAGAAGCAGCGGCTTGCCATTGCCCGCGCACTGCTTCGACATCCTTCTGTCCTGATTCTTGATGAAGCAACCAGCCATCTGGATTCTATTGCCGAATCTGCCATTCAGAAAATGTTGAACGGACTGCCTGCCTCCATGACTGTCATTGTAATCGCCCATCGACTGAATACCATTAAAAACTGCGATCGAATTGTCGTAATGAATCACGGCACCATTGCAGAACAAGGAACACATCAGGAATTGTTAGAGCGAAAAGGAATCTACTGGAGATTATGGAAATAGATTCTTCCCGAAAATGCCACATGCGGAAGTTCATAAAAAGTGCTGTCTTTTGGGCAGATCGGACGATACAGCGGATCCGCCACAATGATTTTGGCACTTTTCAGTGCCTCTTCCATTGCTTCTTCTCCGAGCACCACTGCATCTTTCTGTCCAAGCAAAGTATCACATTCTTTTAACGGGCACAGAACACGGGCCGCACGTCCATATTGTTTTTCGATTCCTGCTGCCAGTGAGCCCATGGTGACTGGCTCTCCAATCAGCGCAATCTCCGCCTCCTGCTGCATGCGGTTCTGCAAATATACCGTCACAGAATCGGTCTTCTGCGTAACTGTATGTTCCAGTGCACGGGAAATGTCTTCCGCTAACCATTGATTCGGCGTTCCGATCACATATGGGATGTGATATTTTTCCCAAAGGACCTTCGCTGCCCACAGTCCCACTGCGGATACCACCAGATTGATATCCGCCTCACCTGACATTTGCAACGTTTTGAGATCGTCTCCCATGGCCCATGTAGAGAATACGTCCCATCCATGTGCTTTCAGATTTTCTTTTAATAATTCTACATTTTCCTGTGGTCCGAAATCCAGAGGCGTCACACCCAGGAGATTGACACTGCGCATAGAAACATCTCGTTTCTTCTGCCAATCCGGTGCTTTGACAAACCGACTGGCGATTTTTTCCAGCGCGATTCCAGCTCCATATACATAATCATGCATCCCGTTGGTGGGTACAAAAAACGTCGGGATTCCGGTTTTCTTTTCTATGATCCGTGCAATGGCTGGAAAGTCTGTCCCATTCAAAAATGGAATCGGCGAACCTGCCAGTGCAATAAATGCCGGATGCAGTTCACTGGCAGTATACGTAATATCATTGATAAATTTCCGGTCATTTCCCATAACCGCATCGATCTCTGTGAGTCCTGAGATAAAGATCAGACTGTCCTGATCATACCAGCGGAGCTCATCATGGGTATTATAGGTGGAGTTGCATCCGGAAGGATCGTGCATCACGGTCATTCCACCCAGCTCATACAATGCGGAACAGACGCCGGACACATCTGCCGTATAGACCGGAATGATTCGATATGATTGTCTCATAGGCAGCACTCGCACCCCCATCCCTTTTGTATTACAAGTCTTTCCGTATCCTTTTCATTACGGTAAGCATCCATCATCAGCTCTGCCGTTCTCCGGATTCCGTCAAATCCATACAGTCCCTCTCCCTGCACCAGATTCACAAAATGCCGGCTGCGGCTGAAATATGCTGCCTTTTGTCCGATGGCAAGCACTTTCTCCTCTCCGCCTCTTGGCAGCACCCGCATCTTTACCTGAATCGTTGCAATCAGTTCCAGTTCCGGCGCATGCTCCTGAAGCCAGAGAAAATCCTCTTTTTCTTCCGGGCTGATGCCGTCCAGATAAATGGCTTTCACACAGAAACCATGTGTCAGAAGCAGTTTTGCCAGCCCCAGTGGTCTTGGATGATAGAGATAATCCAGGACAATCGGCATCTCCCCCATCAGATTCTTTGTCTCTGCAAGCTTTTCCTCACAGGCCGCACGCTCATGTGCCAGTTCCTCTTCCGTTAATTCCGGCAATCCGAGCATATCCGTCAGCTGCTTTAACTGGTTCTCGATCTCTTCATAGGAAAAACTGCCCGGCAGATAGAGGTGCTCACGTCCCAGACGTTTTGCCTGTGCCTCCATTCCATATTTTCCGGCCGGATAGCAGTTAAGAAACAACCGCCCCTTGCTCATTTCCAGCAGTTCCTGCCAGGTATTGCAGGCAGGCAGTTCCCGTACCCTGTACCCATATCGTTTTAACAAACGCTTGATATCGCTGCTCTCATCCAGGACAAAATCACTGCCCAATACCGAGACGGTTTTCTCATCCGCTTCACAGACCGGAAGGGGATCGTACATGGCTTTTCGAAGCTTCTGATCCGGAGTCAGACTGTGCTTCTGCATAATCGGGTCCATGTAGCAGCGGATAAAACAGATATCCGGGAAACGCTCTTCTAATTTCCTGTAAATATATTTCAGATTACTTCCAAGGAAATGATGAAGGCAAACCGTAAAAAGCAAAACAGCTTTCGGATGATCTCCCCTCTTGTTCAACACATCGGTTACGCCCTCGATGGTCAGCTCCTCCAGATTGCTGTACAAAAGATCCTTTTCTTCCACGATTACATAGGAAAAACGGTCTGCCGCATTCATTTCCGCAGCCGTCAGTACAACACCCCGCATACAGTTCTCTGCACAGACATAGATTTGTATCGTCTCAGGAACCTGCATTCCCGTATGTACAATATTCCAGTTACCGTGTACCGGAGAATTATATTCCAGCTTTGACGCAAACGGTTTCGGAAAGGATGCATCCTCCATCTTTATCACAGCGTCTTTTTTTTCTGTCACCCTAATCAATCGCCTGCTCCTCCTTCTGCCGGAGTAATCACATTGGAATATGCTGTTTTGGCAGATACTCCTTTCAAACGTCCGATTTTTCCGGAGAGTGCACTGATCTTATCCTGCGGTGCATCGATGGCAATGCTGATGATGCTGATCCCTTTCGCACGATAGGGAATACCCATCCTGCCGATAATATACTGACGCGCTTCATGAAGCAGCGTGTTTAATTCTTCAATCGCATCATCCTGTTCTACAATAATAGAAATAAGTGCCACTCTGGTGTCCATGCTCCCATTCCTCCTGTTTAACAGATTCTTGGCAAAAGCTCCCCACCCGGCTGCGGAAGCAGTGCCTGTGTGCCGATCTCAGTCTCCATAACCACTTTTCCCGGTTCCTCTGCGACCACCTCGCCAATGATCGCTGCCTCTGCAGAGTAGGGACATTTTCTCAGTGTTTCCACAATTCCTTCAGCTTCTTCCTTCGGTGCCATAATGACAAGCCTTCCCTCACATGCCAGATATAAAGGCTCCAGGCCAAGCATCCCGCAGACCCCCTTTACTTCCGGCTGTACCGGAACAGCTTTTGCATCCAGATGAATTCCCACGTTGCTCTGCCCTGCAATTTCATACAGAACCGTTCCTACGCCGCCTCTGGTGGCATCACGGATCACATGCAGATTATGTGTGGTGTCCATGACTGCCTTTACCGTTCCCCACAGAGGTGCACAGTCACTGGTCACATCGGCATCAATTCCAAAATCTTCCCGTTCTAGCAGAATTGTACAGCCATGCCGTCCGATATCACCGGTCACAATAATGGCATCTCCCGGCTTTGCCAGTGCTCCGCCAACGGTGACTCCTTCTTCAATCTCACCCATTCCGGTCGTGGTGATGAATACGCCGTCTACCTGACCTTTTCCTGCAACCTTCGTATCTCCCGATACAATATGTACACCTGCTTCTTTTGCCGTTTTCTCCATAGCGGCAGCGATTTCCTCCAGTTTTTCCATGGGGAATCCTTCTTCAATGACAAAGGCGCAGGTAAGATACAATGGTTTTGCCCCCATACAGGCAAGGTCGTTGACCGTTCCGCAAATGGACAGTTTGCCGATATTTCCTCCCGGGAAAAATGCCGGGGATACGATGAAGCCATCTGTCGACACCGCCATCTTGCCTGCCGGCGGAATCAGAACCGCCGCATCATCTGCCGTCAGATCATGATTTGCAAAATGTGCCTTAAATACCTGATCAATCAACTCGGATGTCTGTCTTCCACCGGCACCATGTGCCATCGTTACTGTTTTATTTTCCATGATGTTTTCCTTCTCTCTTTAAATGCTGGTAAAGGTAAGCGAAAGCGTCAATCAGGGCGTAACTGCTTATGTGGAAGGAATCCGCGGATTTATCCCGGCGTCCCAGCTGGCACTGGATTATGTGGAGGATACGACGGAGTTTGTCGGGAAAACGCTGGAAGTGCGCGTGATTACGGTGGATTCAGACCGCCAGAAGCTTGTGCTGTCCGCAAAGGACGTCCTGAAAGAAAAGGAAGCGGAGCGCCTGAACCATAAAATCTCCATGATTGTGCCTGGTACCGTTGTAGAGGGACGCGTGGAAAGCCTGATGCCATACGGTGCATTTGTGGATCTTGGCGATGGATTAAGTGGTTTGGTACACATTTCCCAGATCAGCCAGAAGCGTCTGAAAAAGCCTTCAGAGGTGCTGACAGTCGGAGATACCGTGCGGGCAGTTGTTTTAAATACGAAGGACAACCGGATCAGCCTGAGCATCAAGGCAGCAGCCGAGAGCGCAGAGCCGGACGAGCTGGAAGAAAAACAGGCGGAAGAGTACAGCTCGAATGAGGCGGTCGGAACCTCGCTGGGCGACCTGCTGAAAGGGTTAAAGCTGTGAGCCAGCCGTTGACAGGCCAGATCTTTTGTGCTACTGTAAACGTATGAAGCTGCGGTCAGATGTGGCGGCAGCCGGATATTGAAAAAGAGAATGCAAAGACGGAGAGAGTACATCCGGGGAAGCTTTACAGAGAGGACTTTTGAATGCAGCCCGATACAGGCGGCAGGAAGCTGAGAGAAGTCGGGAAGAAGCGGATGGAACATGGCTCCAGAGCGGCGCACCGAACCGGAGAGGTAAGGCTGCGACAGGTCCGCCTGTTATAGCGGAAGGGTCTTGCACCAAACGGCGCAGCACCCGATAAGATATACTTTGTGAGAAGTATATGAACAGAAGTGGTACCGCGAACGATTCGCCTTCTTGTTGTGGCTTTTTAGCTGCAATGAGGAGGCGATTTTTTATTCATGACAATAGAATGCTCGCAGAGCGTGCATTCTATTGTTGCGACATTAAGGAGGAAGTATGAGCAAAGGAAAATTTTACATGACAACTGCCATTGCGTATGCATCGGGCAAACCGCATATCGGCAATACCTATGAAGCAGTTCTGGCAGACAGCATCGCGCGGTTTAAGAGAAAAGACGGATATGATGTCTTTTTCCAGACCGGAACAGACGAGCATGGACAGAAAATTGAATTAAAGGCAGCGGAAGCAGGCGTAACACCTCAGGAATACGTAGATAAGGCTTCTGCAGAAATCAAGAGAATCTGGGATCTGATGGGTACTTCTTATGACAAGTTCATCCGTACGACAGAACCGGATCACGAAAAACAGGTACAGAAAATTTTCAAGCGCCTGTATGATCAGGGCGATATTTACAAAGGCTCTTATGAAGGAATGTACTGTACGCCATGTGAATCCTTCTGGACACAGTCCCAGTTAAAGGACGGAAAATGTCCGGACTGCGGCAGAGAAGTGAAACCTGCAAAGGAAGAAGCATATTTCTTCAGAATGAGCAAATATGCGCAGCGCCTGATCGACCATATCAACAGCCATCCGGAATTTATCCAGCCGGTATCCCGCAAAAACGAGATGATGAACAATTTCCTGCTTCCCGGACTGCAGGATCTGTGCGTTTCCAGAACCTCTTTCAAATGGGGCATCCCGGTTGATTTCGATGAGAAACACGTTGTTTATGTATGGCTGGATGCGCTGACCAACTATATTACCGGTATCGGCTACGATGCGGAAGGCAACAGCAGCGAGCAGTATAAAAAGCTTTGGCCGGCTGATCTGCATCTGATCGGAAAAGATATCATCCGCTTCCATACAATTTACTGGCCGATTTTCCTGATGGCATTGAATGAGCCCCTGCCCAAGCAGGTATTTGGTCATCCCTGGCTGCTGCAGGGCGACGGCAAGATGAGCAAGTCCAAAGGAAACGTGCTGTATGCGGATGATCTGGTAGATTTCTTCGGCGTGGACGCAGTCCGCTATTTCGTACTGCATGAGATGCCGTTTGAAAACGACGGCGTAATCAGCTGGGAGCTGATGGTAGAACGGTTAAATTCCGATCTCGCCAATACGCTGGGCAACCTGGTAAATCGTACGATTTCCATGAGCAACAAATATTTCGGCGGCGTTGTAGCGGATAAGGGCGCAGCAGAGGCGGTTGATGAGGATCTGAAAGCAGTTGTAACCGGAACCTACGATAAGGTTGCGGCAAAGATGGAAGGCTGGAGAGTCGCAGATGCGATCACCGATATTTTCACCCTGTTCAAGCGCTGCAACAAATATATCGACGAGACAGAGCCGTGGGTGCTGGCAAAAGACCCTGCAAAAGCAGACCGTCTTGCTACCGTATTGTATAACCTGACAGAGAGCATTGTAATCGGTGCGTCGCTGCTGGAGCCTTATATGCCGGGCACTGCGGAAAAGATCGCAGCCCAGCTCAATACTTCCCTGCGCAGCTTCGAAGAATGCACGACCTTCGGCGGCTATATATCCGGCAGCAAAGTTACAGAGAAACCGGAAATCCTGTTCGCAAGACTGGATGTAAAGGAAGTTCTGGAAAAGGCAGCAGCGATGTTTGAGGCACGTAAGGCGCTGGCGGAAGAGGCTGAGGAAGAAAAAGAAGAGGACGTGATGGAGCTGACGAAAAAGCCGGAGATCACCTTTGAAGATTTCGAAAAGATGCAGTTCGCGGTTGGCGAAATCATCAAATGCGAACCGGTTCCGAAGTCCAAAAAGCTTCTCTGCTCCCAGGTAAAAATCGGAAAAGAAGTAAAACAGATCGTTTCCGGAATCCGCGCACATTACACGGCGGAAGAGATGGTAGGCAAAAAGGTTATGGTTTTAGTGAACTTAAAGCCTGCAAAACTCGCCGGTGTTCTGTCGGAAGGCATGCTGCTGTGTGCAGAGGATGCCGAAGGCAATCTTGCGCTGGTAACACCGGAGAAAAATATGCCTGCCGGAGCAGAGATCTGCTGACGGTTAGAGTTGACCGGAACTTTATATAATGTTAATATAAAAATGTGAGGGCCGCAGAAGAGAATTTGCTGTGAAAAAGCAGCAGGATTTTTCTTGCTGCGGCTCTGTCTGTAAACGGAGGCATGCGGCTGTTTCCGGAAAAAGAGGGGAAAACGAAACGGGGGAACGGGATATGAAAAAAGAAGAAATTTTTTTCCTGTCAAGAGATGGTAAAACGAAGATTCATGCAGTAAAATGGATACCGGAGGGTAAACCGATCTGTATCCTGCAGATCGTGCACGGTATGGCGGAATATATAGAACGATATGAGCGTCTGGCCTCCGTGCTGACCAGGCAGGGGATTCTGGTGACCGGGGAGGATCATCTGGGACACGGAAAGAGCGGGAAAACGGAATCTACGGCTATTTCTGCGCGCATGATCCGGCGACGGTGGTAGTTCGGGATGTTCATCGTCTCAAAAAAATAGTGCAGGAGCAGTATCCCGGTGTTCCGTATCTGTTATTGGGACATAGCATGGGGTCTTTCATCCTCCGCAATTACCTGAGCCGTTACGGCAGTGGAATTGACGGAGCGATCGTGATGGGAACCGGTATGCAGCCGAAGGCGGTTTTAAATGCAGCCAAAGCGGTGACGAAGCTTCAGAAGGCTTTTCTGGGGGATGCGCATGTGAGCCGCCTGCTGGACAAAATGGCGTTTGGAAGCTATCAGAAAAAGATTGCAGACGGCGTTGGAAGCATGGATTGGTTGTCCCGGGACAAAAAAGAGGTTCAAAAATATCTGGATGATCCGCGGTGCGGCTTTGTCTTTACAGTCAACGGGTTTGAGACGCTGTTTGAACTGATCGGCAGGCTTCATGACCCGGAAAGCATCAATAAAATTCCCAAAGAGCTTCCGGTGCTGTTTGTCGCAGGACAGGAGGATCCGGTCGGCAGCTATGGCAAAGCGGTTCTGGAGGTTGCAGAAAGCTTTCAAAACAGCGGGATGACGCAGGTGGAGTGCAAATTATATCCCGGTATGCGTCACGAGCTGGTCAATGAAATCGGCCGGGAAGAGGTGGATGCAGACCTTTTAAAATGGATTTTAAATACAGCCCGGGTGGCTGGACAGAGTTTTTAGAAAATGCAGTTTTAGGTTTCATTTGTCGCTTAAGCGGCAGAATGCGAGGAGAATATGAAGAAAACAGGGATTGCAGCAATGATGTTATCGACGGCGATTGCAGTATCCAGCATCGCTGTACCGGTCTGTGCAGCGCCGGGACAGACGGCGGAGAGTGCGCAGATGCAGGAACAGCCGCAGACAGAGACAGAGCCCGCCAAATCCATCAGCGATGAGGATTTTGCAAAGCTGCTGGATTTTGTAAAAGAAAAGTGGGACGCAGGCGAGCTGGATAACGCAGAGGATATCAAAGCTGCGATCAGCGAGGGAGAAAAGGAGTTCGGCGTTTCCCTTGACGAGAGCACGAGAACGACGCTTGCTTCTGCGCTGCAGCAGTTAAACGGGATCGGCTTAAACCATGAGACGGTCATTGCGCTTGCACAGAAAATGTATGAAAGCTACGGTGATACGCTGGTAGAAAACCTTTCGGATGCGCTGCAGGAGCAGCTTGCAGGTCCTCTCGGCGAGACGATTCAGGAACAGCTGATCGAACCTGCAAAAGAGACTGTGATGGAGACTGCCAAAGCGATTGCAGCTAACACAGCGCAGCATTTCTGGCAGGACCTGAAGCAGAGCGTGATCGATTTCCTGAACCATGTTTTCCAGAAAGGGGAAAACTGACGCCAGATTTTCCTGATATAGACAGCTAAAAAATGATCTAAAACCGCACGAACGGTTTTTGATAAATTTTGACAACAAGAGAAGAGAGGAATGTATGAATGAAGCTTTTTAACCTGGACAGCCCGGTCATGGTCTTTTTGAGCAAGGTTGCCAACCTGATGATCCTGAACGTGCTGACAATCATCTGCTGTATTCCGATTTTTACGGCAGGGGCGGCGATTACGGCACTGTATTATGTGACGATCAAAATGGCGAGAGGGGATGACCCGTATATCATAAAAGGATATTTTAAGTCCTTTAAAGAGAATTTTAAGCAGGCGACGATCATCTGGCTGATTATGCTTGTTGTGATTGCGATTATCGCAGTGGACTGGAGAGTCACGCTGGTGATGATGACAGGAAGCAGTGCAAAGATCATGAAAACGGTGCTGTTTATCGTATCCTTCCTCCTGCTGCTGACCGGCCTTTATATTTTCCCGGTTTTGTCCAGATTTGACAACACTGTAAAAAATACCTTCCGGAACGCGTTCCTGATCAGCTTTATGAACCTGCCCAAGAGCGTCCTGATCGTGATCATCCATCTGATTCCGGTTGCTTTATTACTGGTAACGATCCAGGCTCTGCCGTTTCTGTTCCTTCTTGGAGTCCCTGCAGTCGCATATTTCAGCAGTCTGCTGTATGTCGGGATCTTCAAACGCTTTGAGCCTGAAGAACAGGTACAGGATGGCGAGAATCTGGCTCCCCTGTCCTTTATCGTAGAGGAAGAACAGGCAAAGCAGGCGGCACTGGAAGCGGAAGCAGCGGCAAAAACAGCAGAATCCGCAGAAAACAAGACAGAAACAGATGCTGTTGAAACCGAAAATCAGATTTAACCAGACAGTGCTTTGGCAAAGTGCATAGATAGAAACGATACGTTTTGTTCAAAACGCTGATGAGCTTTTGGAGTTAAAATCTTTTTTGGCAGATTCCACAAGCATCTCCAAAAAGTTTGTGGAATACTGGTATAGCCAAAATCGGGCATTTTCGGTATACTAGATCTAGATTCAATCGAGAAAGCTCGAGATTAAATTTTCAGGGAGGCAAAATAATGGCAAGCTTATCTTTAAAGAACATTTGCAAAGTGTACCCCAATGGTTTTGAGGCTGTTAAAAACTTCAACCTCGAGATCGCAGATAAAGAGTTTATCATTTTCGTAGGCCCTTCAGGTTGTGGTAAGTCCACTACCCTTCGTATGATCGCTGGTCTGGAAGATATCTCTTCCGGTGAACTGAAGATCGGTGACAGAGTGGTTAACGATGTAGAGCCTAAGGACAGAGATATCGCGATGGTATTCCAGAACTACGCTCTGTATCCTCATATGACCGTATATGATAACATGGCATTCGGTCTGAAATTAAGAAAAGTTCCGAAGGACGAAATCGACAAGATGGTAAAAGAAGCTGCAAAGATCCTGGATCTGACTCAGCTGCTTGATCGTAAGCCGAAGGCTCTGTCTGGTGGTCAGAGACAGCGTGTTGCTATGGGACGTGCTATCGTTCGTAACCCTAAGGTATTCCTGATGGACGAGCCTCTGTCCAACCTGGATGCTAAGCTGCGTGTACAGATGCGTATCGAAATCGCTAAGCTGCATCAGAGACTGGGCACCACCATCATCTATGTAACACATGACCAGACCGAGGCTATGACACTGGGTACCAGAATCGTAGTTATGAAAGACGGCGTTATCCAGCAGGTAGATACTCCTCAGAACCTGTATGAGAAGCCTCAGAACCTGTTCGTAGCAGGATTCATGGGATCTCCTCAGATGAACTTCCTGGATGCAGTTGTAAGAATCAACGGCACTGCAGTAACTCTGGAAGTAGCTGGTCAGTCCATCCCGCTTCCTCCTGCAAAGGCTAAGAAGCTGATTGATGGCGGTTACAACGGAAAGACTGTTGTTATGGGTATCCGTCCTGAAGACGTTTACGATTCCGAGATGTTCATTGAGACCGCTAAATGCGTATTCTCTTCTACTATCAAGGTTTACGAACTGCTTGGTGCTGAAGTATTCCTGTATTTCGATCTGGGCGAGTTCCCGATGACCGCAAGAGTAGATCCTCGTTCCAATGCAAGACCTGGCGACACTGTTAGATTTGCATTCGATGTTGAGAAGATCCACGTATTCGACAAAGAGACCGAGCAGGTTATCACCAACTAATCAAGAACATAGCAAAGAGCCATTGCGAAATGCAATGGCTCTTTTTGAATTCTACAGTTCACTCGTGCCTTTTTATGAGCAAAAGGAGCTGCGAAGCAGCGGAAAGCATCGAAGATGCGGTTCATGACAATAGAATGTTCGCGAAGCGTACATTCTATTGTATTGCGAATGGCGCGTGTGAACTGTATCGTTTTAGAATGTATCCGTCAGGTTATCACTCAGGTTCCACTCCGCAGCGATCCGGTAGGTTTCCTCGACGTAGGAATCCCACATGAAGGCAGGATCATGGCAGTCGGAGCCGATCAGGACGGGAATGGAAGTTTTGGCGACTTTTTTCCAGAAGTCAGCGTATGGATAAGGCCAGCGGTGGTCGTTTCCTAAGGATTGGATGCCTTTTCGGATGCCGTTGGCATTTAATTCCAAAACAGCTCCGGTCTGGACGGCGGCGTTTAGGATGATATCACAGGCCTCCTCGCAGTTGTCATCCCAGGAATAGGGATTGTTGAAAAATACATCGGGATGCGCGAGAATCGGGAAGTATCCGGTTTCCAGCGCTTCTTTGACGGAATGGGCATATTTGATATATCCGCGCGTACCGATTTTTTCAGGAATCGAGAAGACATGAACGTAGGAACCGTCATCCTCCTGGTAATAATGCTGACCCAGCAGCAGATAATCCAGCTTTTTTTCTTTTAATAAAAAGGAATAATAATCGCGGCTGTCAGGGCAGTATTCGATTTCCAATCCTTTCAGGATCGGGAAGGGAACGGTCGGGCGCAGTGCATCCATACATGCAAGATATTCGTCGAGGTCGGCATAGGGCATGCGGGAGTCAAAGCGGTTGTCCGGAAACGGACCGTGGTCGCTGAAGCCGAGGACGTCAAGGCCTGCATTCAGGGCGGCTTTTACATAATCTGCTTCCGTACCCTCGGCGTGCATACAGCGTTTCGTGTGTGTATGGTAATTTGTTTTTTTCATCAGAATCCTCCGTGATTTTGGGAAAGCTGTGTAGACAGCAATGTCCTGCTACATTATAATGAATAGCAGGAAAAAGAACAAGTCGAAAAGGAGAAACAAATGAACCCTTCCGCAATTTTAAAACTAATGAGTGCAAAGGCTGCGTTTACAAAAAATCATCCCAAATTCAGCGCTTTTTGTAAAGCGGCCCTTTCCAGACCGATCGAGCCGGGAACGATAATCGAAATTTCCCTGCAGCGTCCGGGTGAGGAACCGATGATGGCGAACATCAAAGTGCAGCAGGAGGATCTGGATCTTCTGGAAAGCCTGAAAGGACTTTCGGAGTAAAGCTGGAAGTCGGCGGAGAAGGGTGAACCGACGATGGAAAAAGGATGGGCAGAAGGCTGCATCGATCCGTCGGAACAAAAAAAACTTGCACAAAAAATGCCGATGTTTTATTATAATTGATAAGAAGTTTGTGACTTTTGACGAAAATGCAGAATGAGAGGAACGGATATGATTTCAAATCAGATCATTCAGACGAGTATCGATGAATTGAAAGCAATTACCAAGGTCGATATTTATGTGTTCGACCTGGATGGCATAAAGGTGGCTGCAACGACTGAGGATATTGAGATTTCCCGTGAAATTATTACGGGCTTTGCCGCATCTCCGGCAGATAGCCAGGTGGTCGGCGGATATCATTTTCTGAAGGTGCTGGACGATAGCGAGGTGGCATATGTCCTGGCGTCGCGCAGCAACAATGATGATGCATATATGGTCGGCAAGATTGCAGTCAGCCAGATTCAGAATCTGATCATTGCTTATAAGGAACGGTTTGACCGGAACAATTTCTTCCAGAATCTGATTCTGGACAACCTGCTTCTGGTAGATATCTATAACCGGGCACAGAAGCTTCATATTGAAGTGGAGGGACCGAGAATTGTATATCTGGTTGAGACGAGACTGGAAAAAGACAGCAGCGGCATGGAGCTGTTACGAAGCCTGTTCAGCAGCCAGAACGGTGACTATATTACCGCAGTGGATGAAAAGAATATTATCCTGATCAAAGCGGTGGAGCGCGATGCTTCCCCGGAATCCCTGGAGCTGGTCGCGAATACGATCGTCGATATGATGAACAGCGAAGCGATGCTCAAGGTGCGCGTTTCCTACGGTACGGTCGTGCAGGAGCTGAGAGAGGTTTCCAAATCTTATAAAGAAGCGACGATGGCGATGGACGTTGGCAGAATTTTCTATGCGGAAAAAAATGTCATCGCATATTCTACGCTGGGAATCGGACGTCTGATCTACCAGCTGCCCGTCAATCTGTGCCGGATTTTCATCGAAGAGATTTTCGGTGGCAATCAGGTTTACGATCTGGATGAAGAGACGCTGACAACGATCAACAAATTTTTCGAGAACAACTTAAATGTGTCCGAGACGAGCAGACAGCTCTTCATACACAGAAATACGCTTGTATACAGGATTGAAAAGCTGCAGAAAGCGACAGGGCTGGATATCAGAACCTTTGAGGACGCGATGACCTTTAAGATTGCGATGATGGTCGTCAACTATATGAAGTATCTGGATACACTGGAATATTGATAAAAGGGGGAAATACCGATGGAGTTTCAGGATCGGAATGCAGGGGAGGAGGAATTTTCTCAGGCAATTATTGAAAATCTCTTTCTGTTAAAGGACGGCAGCGTAGTGATGGGTTGTCATGTGGTGTGCGGTACGGTGCACCGCGGAGACCGTTTTTATTATGTAGACTGTGTTGGCCGGGAGTGCTTTGCAGTAACTGTTGCAGATATCGCGGTGCCGAAGGTCGGCAGTGTGGAAAAGGTCAGCGCCGGGGAAGAAAATGCGAGACAGGCGGCAATCAAGGTCGCAGAGCGCGTGATCGGCAAGGTACATCCGGGGCATATGCTGCAGAGCGAGCCGGAAGAGATTATTTATAAAGAAGCGCCCGGCTGGGATGCGATTACCGCGTGCTTTGAAAAGCGTTATCCGGATCAGAAGATTCCGGCGCATTTCGGCTGCTATGCGAGCTACAAGCCGGATGAAATGGGACCGCTGGACGGGATCAGCGTTTATAACGGCGGGGACTATTTCCATTTTGTAACCTATGGTCTTTCTGAACTGTACGAGAAGCAGAACGGCAACCCGGAGCGGAGCGGATACGGGTTTGAGCTGACGCTGAAGCTGAAAAAAGAAGGACTGGAAAATCCTGCTCTGGAGGTTCGTCATATATGCAGCCTGCTTCAGATGATTGCGGGCATCACGGTCAACAACGGACATCAGTTCACGCCCGGGCAGTTCCTGGCGATGGGGCAGCAGAGAGGTCTGGATGCCGCATCGAAATCTGCGATCACCGGATTTATCACCAAGGAGGATGATATCGGAACAGTGGAATCTCCCTTTGGCAAGGTGCAGCTGGTGCAGCTGATCGGTGTAAAAGCGGAAGAAATCGAGCAGATGAAGAACAAGACGATGACCCCTGCGCAGCTGGCAGAGATTTTAAAAGACGGTTTGACTGACTACAAGAGATAAGTCGTTTTCGAAGAAAAGCAAGGAAAGAGAAGGAAAAATGAAATTTCAGATTGTGAGCGACAGCTCCTGTGATCTGCCGAAAGAGCGTGCGCAGGAACTGGGAGTTGATATTGTTCCGTTTTATGTTTCTTTTGAAGAAGAAAACTATATGAAAGAGGGAGTCGATATCAGCGTAGAGGATTTCTACCAGATGATGGCGGACCGGGCAGGAACATTCCCCAAGACTTCGATGCCTTCGGTTCAGGATTATGTCGATGTGTTTGAAAAGTATGTAAAAGATGGTGTACCGGTTCTGTGCATCTGCTTAAATGCAGCATTTTCCGGTTCTATTCAGTCAGCGATGAATGCGAAAAACCAGATTCTGGAGGACTATCCGGAAGCACAGATCGAGGTTGTGGATTCGGAGGAAGTGACGGCATTACAGGGGATGTTTGTTGAGGAAGCCTGCAGACTGCGCGGAGCGGAGCTGGATCTGAAGGAAACGGTGAAGCTTCTGGAAGAGATCCGTCCGACCGGCAGAATCTTTTTTACAACGAACGATCTGGATTATCTGCAGCATGGCGGCAGAATTGGCAGAGCGGCGGCGACAATCGGCAATGTTTTAAAGATCAAGCCGATGATCGAATATGTCAATAAAGAGCTGGTCTCAGCAGGTGTCAGCAGAGGAAGAAAAAAATCACTGCAGTCTGTGATCGATAAGGCGAAGGCTTATATTGAGGCGGACCATATTGATTTAAAAGAATACCGGATAGGTCTGGAATGCGGCCTGGACAAAGAAGAATTCCGTAAATTTGAAGAACAGGTGAAGGCTGCATTTAAGGACTACGAAGGAGAGATCGAACGGTTTGAAGTCTTTCATGTAGGTGCGACGATCGGTGTCCATACCGGTCCGTACCCGACAGGTATCGCATTATTAAAGCGCTGCCGTTACTGATGCAGTTTTTATCCGGAGGTTGAGATGGCGGATTCCAACATTACCAAAAATGCACTGGCCGTATCGATGAAGAAGCTGATGGAGAAAAAGCCTTTTTCCAAAATCAGCGTAGGAGATATCTGCGAGGATTGCGGCATGAACCGGAAAAGCTTTTATTATCATTTCCGGGACAAATATGACCTGGTAAACTGGATTTTTTATGTGGATTTTATTGAGCGGATGGACTGGAGCAGCTGCCGCAATGAGTGGGATATGCTGGAAGCGCTCTGCAGCCATTTTTACAGGGAGCGTCTGTTTTATCAGAACGCGCTTCAGGTAGAAGGACAGAATTCTTTCCGGGAATATTTCTGTGGAATGCTTCGTCCGGTTTTGATGCTCCTGACACAGAATCTGGTGGAAGAGGGGCGGAAAAAGGAGTTCTATATTGCTTTTCTGTGCGAGGGCGTTTTGGGAGAACTGGTCTACTGGCTGCGCGAGGGCAGTAAGATTACACCGGAGGAGTTTGTAGAGGATTTACATGATATTTCTCTGGGTCTTGCCCGGAAAATCATTGCGGAGGAAGCCGGCACGCAGAATGAGATTCCGCTTTTTCAGAATAAAAAAGTTTAAAAATGGGAAAAGAAAAGTGTATGGACTGTGGTTTCTTGGGAAAACCAACAGAGCATACACTTTTTTGATGGAAAAGTAAATCTGCGCTTTCGAAAAGCAGCGGAGCGAGATTTTATTTACGCGAGCAACGAGCCAAAGTCCGTGCTTGCACGAGACCTTGGCGACTGCCGCGATAACTTGAGAAACTCGCGAAGCGTGTTTCTCATAGTTCATGACAATAGAATGCTCGCAGAGCGTGCATTCTATTGTTTCATAGGTTTTTCCGGGACGATAACAAAAGCTGTTGGATCCGGGCAACGTCAGCATCCAGATGAATGAGAAGCGCAGGATACGTCTGGTGGAGACGGGCGTCTAAAATGGCATTGTCGACAAGAAGCCGGTTATCCTGCGTTGTATCGGCAGCAGCCAGGAAGAAGAGCAGAGGGCTGCCCCAGGAAAGCATCTCGGAAATCTGTGAGTCGGAGATCCTTTCAGCCGCGTTTGTATTGTCGTATGTGCGGCAGACACCGTAGATACGCTGGCGCGCATTCAAAAGGTCGACAAGCTGACGGCTCTGCAGGGAGCCGAACGGAACCAGAAATGCGAGGTTGTCGCAGCTGCAGGTGAGTTCCAAAAGGTCGTCCGAGTAGGTGCAGTCGGTGTCCATGAAGTCGAGGAAAAAGCTGCAGTCAGGAAATTCGCGGATAAGCCCAAGTTGTCTGGTGTCTGTGGTAATGCTCTGGGCAGGCAGATGGAGACGGAACGCGTAGGTACCATTTTTCAGGGCGGCGGAGAGCTGTTCTTTTAACTGGGAGGCAGAGCTTTCCGGAGAAAGGGAGATCTCTGCAAGCCAGTGCGGATAGTCTTTTTCAGCGGTAATCTGACGGAGCCGGGAAGCGCCGCAGGTCCAGGAATTATAGCCGATATTGATGCCGAGCGTCTTGAGGGAGTCGGTATCGACGGAAGAAACCAGCTGCTTTAGCATTTCATAATAAGGACCGTCTTCGTTGAGCAGCAATCTCTGGAAGAGGGAAAAAAGCTCTTCCTGAAAACGTCCCTTGGCAAACTGACGTCCGAGGTCAGCCAGACGACGGATACTTCTGTATGGATCTTCTTTTATATTTTTGAGGCACTGGCTGACTGCAAAATCGATCAGGCCGCGGGTAATGTCATTTTTCGTCATAACGGCTCCTTTGACTGGTTGTAAGTTTATAAATAGACAAAAATCAGTTTTTTTTCTATTCTAACATACTTATAGCTTACATGAGAACGTAAAATAAAAAAATGGACAGATATTTTGAACTGTCCGAAAGTGAGACGTTCAAAATGGTCTGTCCTTTTCCCGTAACAATAGAATGCCTGCAGCGCAACCTTTTATTCATGACAATAGAATGCTCGCAGAGCGTGCATTCTATTGTTGTGTACAAATTTTTTAGAGGATAGAATGCGGCGGCAGGTCAGCCAATGACTTTCCAATGTTTGTCGGCGTGGTTTAAAACCTCGCAGCCGTCAGCAGTGACTAACACAAGGTCCTCTACGCGAACGCCAAATTTGCCGGGCAGATAGACGCCGGGTTCGATGGAGAAGGTCATACCCTCCTGAATTTCTGCCGGATTGCCCTGGCTGACGTCGCCGGCTTCATGGGCCTGCATGCCGATGGAGTGTCCGAGACGATGCGTGAAATATTCGCCGTATCCTGCTTCGGAGATCACGTCCCGCGCTGCCTTGTCCAGATCGCAGAAACGCACGCCTGGACGAATCAGGCTTTCCGCTTTTTCGTTGGCGCTGCGGACGAGGTCGTGGATCGCAGCGTAGTCGGGATCAGCCGTTTCGCAGAAAAAGGTACGGGTCATATCGGAGCAGTAGCCCTCTTTTTCGCAGCCCATATCGATAACGATGCCGTCGCCGGGCTTTAATACGGTGTCGTCAGGCTCGTGGTGCGGGTCTGCAGCGTTTGCACCGAACGAAACGATGGTGGAAAAGCTTTCTATGCATCCGGCTTCTTTATAGAGGGAGCGGATATAATCCGCGCATTCCAGCTCGGTCATGCCTGCTTTGATGTGGGCGGCAGCCTTTTCGATGCAGGCGTCGTTTAAAAGGGACGCCTCGCGCATTTTCTGACGCTCATATTCGTCCTTGATTGCGCGCTCGCCGTCGATGCAGGAGGATGCGTTTACATAGCGGACATTGGGATGATGCTCCATCAGGGCGAGCAGGAAACGTGCGGGCCAGTTTTTGTCGATACCCATGTCTACGTTGCCGTCCACCAGCCCCGCGATAACGGCAACGCCGTCGTCTGTATCGGAAAACCAGGTTTTCGGGATGTCGATATCCGGGACAACAAAAAGATTATTTAAGAAAAAGCGATGCTTTCCGTCAGTGCGCAGGTACAGCGCATAGAGACGCTCGTAAGGGTCAACCCATACGCCGGTCAGATAGCGGATGCTCAAAGGATCGCTGACGATCATCTGAGTCAGTCCCATTTTGGTTAAGCGGGAGCAAACATGCTCCAGCCGTGTTATATACATTTGTTCCATGGAAAAAATCTCCTTTCATGATAAGGAATACGCCAGGGGCGCTGCGCATTTATCATAATCCCTTCGGATAGCGGATGACAAGGTATTTTTGCAGAGAAAATTTGTTACAGTTCACTCGTACTCTTCTGAGTTCAGATTCCGTGCTTGCACGAAAATCTGAACTCAGAAGAGTACGAAGGGAGCGCCATTCTATGAGCAAAAAGAGCTGCAAAGCAGCGGGAAGCATCGAAGATGCGCTTTTGCGAATGGCGCGAGTGAACAGTAACAAAATTCATTACAGTTCACTTGTACCATTTGCGTATAAAATCGACGGAAACCGGAAACGCTGTAAATGGCTGGCAGACAGTTCAAACGATAGGATCGTTTCATGACTATGTCATTGCATTATATGACTATGTCATGCCTGCCATGTTATCTGAAAGGAGGCTGAAAAATGAGCAAGACACTGGATTATATCGCGTTGATCGTCGTCTTTATTGGAGCTGTCAACTGGGGACTGATCGGATTGTTCCGGCTGGATCTGGTGCGGCTGATCTTTGGAGATATGACGTGGATCAGCCGGATTATTTATGTGCTGGTCGGAATTTGCGGCATCTATTTGCTGACATTTCTGGGTAGGGTTGACCAGGAGGCGTAAGCCGTCGAAAAGTAGTCCGAACGCAGTTTCAGGGAATTTTATCGGTATGACAGGAAACAACGTTTCGGCGGTTCATTTCGCACCTGAGCATTGCAGTGTTCAGGTGCGGATGAACTGTACAGTTCACTCGCACCATTCGCGGTGACGGAACGGTTGAATCTAAAACGCAGACATAGTAAAATAAGAATGATGCCAGGGTTGTGGGAGTGCACAGCACGGAATAATCCGCAGGCATCAAGGTAGGGGTTTTTGACCCCGACATCATAAGAATACAGGGATTGCCTGGTGCAATAAAAATCTGCAGGGAAAAGCAGGAGGACAGGAATGGAAAAGACAAAAGAAGAAAAACGGGGACAATTTCAGCGTTTGGAAGGAGAAATTGCAGAAGAATCCAAACGGCTGGCGATCGCAATCGGGGGCGCGGCAATTTATTCAGCGGGCGTCAATTTGTTTATCGTACCGGCAGGATTGTACAGTGGAGGCATTATGGGTTTTGCCCAGATTGTACGAACGATTTTGGTCAGTTATCTGCATCTGCCGATTCAGAATTTTGATATCGCGGGTCTGATTTATTATGCGATCAATATTCCGGTGCTTCTACTCGGTATGAAAGATATTTGAAAACAGTTTTTCGTAAAAACGATTTGCTGTCTGACAGCGGTGACGATATTTTTGTCGTTTATCCCGATTCCGACGGAGACGCTTTTACATAATGACATTCTGGGCAGCACGGTGATCGGTGCCCTGATGTGCGGCTTCGGCATGGGAACGGCGCTTCGGATGGGGGCATCGCTGGGTGGAACTGATATTATTGCGCTGCTTTTGATCAAATGGAAGAAAAATATCAGCGTCGGCAAGGTCAATATCATCACGAACGCTGTACTTTACGGAATCTGCCTGTTCCTGTTTGACGTCAGCACCGTGATTTATTCTCTGATCTACGCGGCGGTCAGCGCGTTTGCGGTCGATCACGAGCATTCACAGAACATTAACGTCGAGGTGCGGATTATCACGAAGCTGGACGACATGGAACTGGAGCAGGAAATCCTGCAGAAGATGGACAGAGGAATTACTCGTCTGGAAAGCACGGGCGCTTACACGAATGAAAAGTCGAACATGCTTTACATTCTCGTGTCCAAGTACGAGGTCGGCCAGCTGAAAAACATTGTGCTCAAATACGATCCGCATGCGTTTATTGTTATGAACGAGGGCGTGACGGTCATCGGACATTATAAAAAGAAGCTGTAAAAAGAAAAATTGTAAAAAATGGCATCCACGATAGAGTGGGTGCCATTTTTTACATAATAAACATGGCGGAGCAAAATAATGTTGAATTTGTACTCCGCCGGAAATCCTGTTTACTGTTTTTTTACATCTTTCTCTTCATTTTTCGGTTCGCAGGTCAGATGCATGCCGAGCTTTTTGAAGATGCCCTCATCTACAGAGGAAAGCAGGACGGAGGAATGAACCTCGCATCCTTTTAAGAGCGGAACCGCATTCAGGGCGCGGGCAGCGTCCGGGCTGGTTGCAGCACTGATGGAAAGTGCGATCAGAATTTCGTCCGTATGAAGACGGGGGTTCTGGCTGCCCAGATAGTTGATCTTGAGGGTCTGGATCGGGTGGATCGCATCCGGAGATACCAGATGGATCTCATGATCGATGCCTGCAAGAATCTTTAAGGCATTGAGCAGGCAGGCTGCGGATGCGCCGAGCAGGTCGGAGGTCTTGCCGGTCACCAGAGTGCCGTCAGGAAGCTCGATGGCAGCGGCGGGAGCGCCGGTAGCCTCTTCGCGGTTCATGGCAGCAGCGATTACCTTGCGGTCTGCAACAGTAATTCCAGCCTGCTTCATCAGAAGCTCGAGCTTGTACAAAACGGCGGGCGTGGAATTTCCGCGCTTTAAGTCGCATAAGCAGTTGTAATAACGGCGGATGATTTCCTGTCTGGAGGCTTCCTTGCAGGCCTCATCGTCGATGATGCAGTTGCCAGCCATGTTGACGCCCATGTCCGTAGGGGATTTGTAAGGACATTCGCCCATGATTTCTTCAAAAATAGCGCTCAGAACAGGGAAAATCTCAACGTCGCGGTTGTAGTTGACGGTGGTAACGCCGTAAGCTTCCAGATGGAACGGGTCGATCATGTTGACGTCGTTTAAATCAGCGGTAGCAGCCTCATAGGCGAGGTTGACCGGGTGCTTTAACGGCAGGTTCCAGATCGGGAATGTCTCGAACTTGGCGTAGCCGGCGTTGACGCCGCGCAGATGCTCATGATACAGCTGGGAAAGGCAGGTAGCCATTTTGCCGCTGCCGGGTCCGGGTGCGGTTACGACAACGAGCGGACGGCTGGTTTCGATATAATCGTTTTTGCCGTAGCCTTCTTCGCTGACGATTTTTTCCACGTTGGTCGGATAACCTTCAATAATATAATGGATATAGCAACGGATGCCGAGGGTTTCGAGCTTTTTGCGGAACAGGTCCGCAGCGGGCTGACCGGCATACTGTGTGATGACAACGCTTCCGACGTAAAGACCGATATTGCGGAATGCTTCTGTAAGACGCAGCACCTCGAGGTCATAAGTCAGACCGAGATCACGGCGTGTTTTGTTGGTTTCCAGCGCACTGGCGGAGATCGCGATGACGATTTCTGCCTGATCCTTTAATTGGAGCAGCATTTTTAATTTACTGTCCGGCTCGAATCCGGGCAGTACTCTGGCCGCATGATAGTCGTCGAACAGCTTGCCGCCAAATTCCAGATACAGTTTATCCCCGAACATGGAAATTCGTTCGCGGATATGGGCAGACTGCATTTGCAGATACTTTTGATTGTCAAAACCGATATTCATAAGAAACTCCCTGTGTAAACTTTAGTGTAGCAGTTACTTGAAAAATCGTGACGGATTCGTCACGACAAACTCTGTCACAATTATATAACGCATTGAAAGAAAAAATCTACCGTTTCCTGAGAAAAAATCTGCAGATATTTCGCGGAAAGGAACTGACGCTTGATTTTACAGGCTCTTTCCGCTATGATTCATGACAATAGAATACTCGCAGAGCGTTTATTCTATTGTTCATGACAATAGAATGCTCGCAGAGCGTTTATTCTATTGTTTGGTGGAAATGATGGCATAGGAATGGAGACAGAATGAAAAAAAGAATTGGAATTTTTCTGGCGGCGCTTCTGCTGCTGTCTAGCTGCGGCAGGGACAGCGGTCGGCTGAAAATGGGTGCTGCGGGACTTGGAGGAACGTATCAGGCATTTTCCGATGCGTTTGCAAAGCTGGAATCCGAGACGAACAACAGGGAGATTGAGGTGCGTACGACCGCCGGATCGGCTGCAAACCTCCGGCTTTTATCCCAGAATTATATTCAGCTCGCGCTGTGTCAGGCGGATTTGCTGGAGGATGCCTGGAACGGAACCGGGCAGTTTCAGGGAACAGAGCCGATCCGTGGATTCGGGGCTGTAGCGGGCGTTTATGAAGAAGCGTGTCAGATTGTGGTGCGCGCAGACTCTGAAATTTCGACGGTGGAAGAGCTGGAAGGACACAGGGTCAGCATCGGTGAGGAAGAGTCCGGGACGAAGCAGAACGCGCTGCAGATTCTGGCGGCATACGGTCTGAACGAAAAGCTGGTGGAGGAAGTTTCCCTGAATTACACAGAGGCTGCGAAGGAGCTGGAAAATGGCACGATCGACGCATTTTTCTGTACGGCAGGAGTGCAGACGGCTGCAATTACGAATCTGGCGCAGCGGACAGGAATCCGGTTCCTGAATGTTGACAGCGCTGCTGCGGCACGTCTGAAAAAGAGCTATCCGGTTTATGACAGCTGTATTATTGCAGCTGGAACCTATCCGGGACAGGAAGAGGATGTTTCGACGGTTGGCGTAAAAGCGGTCTTGTTGGCGAGCGATAGCGTTTCTGCAGAGGTGGTGGAGGAACTGACGGCGCTTTTATTTGAGGAACAGCAGGAGCTGGATTTTGCGCTGCCGGTGGAGCTGATTACGGACGCAGACGCTGCTGTAGCCGGAATTTCGGTTCCGTTCCACAAAGGTGCAGAGCGGTATTATGAGAGCAGAGGAGAAAAGAGTGAGAATTGAACTGGATATGTATCAGACAATGGCAGTTGCAGTGCTCGCTCTGATGCTTGGAAGATATTTAAGAAAAAAGTGCTGGCTGCTGGAGCGGTTTTGTATTCCTGCGCCGGTAATCGGCGGCGTTATTTTTGCAGTGGCAACATGTATCTGCTATGTGACGGGAATTGCGGAGTTTGTATTTGATGATATTTTAAAAGAAGTATTCATGGTGTTTTTCTTTACCTCCGTAGGCTTTCAGGCAAATCTGAAGGTTCTGAAAAGCGGCGGAAAATCCATGATTGTTTTTCTGGGACTGGTAATCGGTCTGATCGTGTTGCAGAACGGAACTGCGGTAGGCCTGGCGAAGTTTTTGCACCTCGATCCGTTGGTCGGCATGTGTACCGGCTCGATTCCGATGACGGGCGGACACGGTACGGCGGGTGCGTTTGGTCCCGTGCTGGAGGACTTCGGAATTTCCGGGGCAACGACGGTTTGTACGGCGGCAGCGACGTTTGGCCTGGTGGCAGGCAGCGTGATGGGCGGACCGCTCGGCGAACGGCTGGTTGAAAAGCGCAATCTTTTGAAAACGGCGATTCCTGAGGATGACAGCCTTCTGCTGGAAGAAGATAAAAAACATGAACGCCATGTAAAACAGTATCCGGCTGCATTCTTTCAGCTGGTTCTGGCGATGGGAATCGGAACGGTGTTGTCTCAGGTTTTATCGATGACAGGAATGACGTTTCCAATTTATATTGGTGCGATGATCGTAGCCGCCGTGATGCGGAACCTGAGTGAATATACTGGGAAATTTCCTATCTATATGGGAGAAATCAATGGCATCGGTGGTATCAGCCTTTCCATGTTCCTTGGTTTGGCGATGATTACGCTGAAGCTGTGGCAGCTGGCGGAGCTGGCTGTGCCGATGCTCCTGTTGCTGACAGGACAGGTACTTTTGATGTTTCTGTACACTTATTTTGTAGTGTTCCGCGTCATGGGAAAAGACTATGATGCTGCGGTTATTTGTTCCGGTACCTGCGGTTTCGGTATGGGGGCTACACCGAATGCGATGGCAAATATGCAGGCAGTGTGTGAAAAATATGTGCCGTCTGTAAAGGCATATCTGCTGATCCCGATTGTGGGCAGCCTGTTTGCGGATTTTATCAACAGCCTTGTCATTACGCTGTTTATCAATTTCCTGTAAAGCAAGGGGGAAAAATGATGTTTTGGGAAAAAAGAAAAGAAAAAGCGGCAAAATACAAAGTGGAAAATGAAAATTTGGCAGTTCCGGAGATTCACTTAAAAGGAGATGACGACGCAGACCCTGCAGAGGTGTGCGGAGAGGATCAGGATATCGTTTATGAAAATGTGGCGGTTCCGGAAATCCATATCGGTAAAAAGCGCGTTTGAGCCGTAGAGCAGAATTCTATTTTAGACTTTGTGTATTGATTTATCCTATCGAAATGTCTATAATTATGGTACTATCGTGGCTTCCATGCATGAAGCGGACGAAAAGAAAGGTTAAATCGAATGGATAATAATATGAACCCGTTTAACGGCGGAAATGGAAATGGTTCCGGCAACGGATCCCAGGGACCGAACGGTTCCGGAGGATCGGGACAGAACAATCCGAGGCGGACGAGCCTGATCCTGTTGGCGATTGCAGCGATTGTGACGTTGATTTCCATGAGCCTGTTTATGCGGATGATCAATAATGCAACCAATCAGGAAATCACCTATGGAAAATTTCAGGAGCTGGTAGAAGACGGCAAGGCGGCAGAGGTTACCTGGGATGACGATACGATTTATCTCAAACTGCAGCAGACAAACCAGAAGACACTGTTTTCTGCGATGCCGGAGGTAACCTATTATACCGGTAAGGCACAGTCGGATGATGCATTGACGGCGTACTTAAAAGAATATAAGGTTGCAAGCTACGGCAAGGATGTTCCGGACAGCTCCGGACTGATTTTGACGATGATCCTGACCTATGTGCTTCCGATTGTCGTTATGTGGCTGCTTTTAAGTCTGCTATTTCGGCGGATGGGCGGAGGCGGCCCGATGGGCGTCGGCAAGAGCAACGCAAAGGTTTATGTACAGAAAGAAACCGGAATCACGTTTAAGGATGTAGCAGGCGAGGACGAAGCAAAGGAGTCGCTGCAGGAGGTTGTCGATTTCCTGCACAATCCGCAGCGCTATGTGAAGATCGGCGCAAAGCTGCCCAAGGGTGCGCTGTTAGTCGGCCCTCCCGGTACCGGTAAGACGCTTCTGGCAAAGGCAGTAGCCGGAGAGGCGAAGGTTCCGTTCTTTTCGCTGACCGGTTCCGATTTTATCGAGCTGTACGTCGGTGTCGGTGCATCGCGCGTGCGCGACCTGTTTAAAGAAGCGACGAAAAATGCGCCCTGTATCATCTTTATCGATGAGATTGATGCAATCGGCAGAAGCAGAGATTCCAAATACGGCGGCGGAAATGAAGAGCGTGAGCAGACGCTGAACCAGCTGCTTTCTGAGATGGATGGTTTTGATACTTCGAAGGGAATTCTGGTTCTGGGGGCGACCAACCGTCCGGAGATTCTGGACAAGGCACTGCTGCGTCCGGGACGATTTGACCGCCGGATTATCGTAGATAAGCCCGACTTAAAGGGACGCGTAGAGATTCTCAAGGTGCACGCCAAAGACGTTAAGATGGACGAAACGGTTGATTTCGATGCAATTGCGCTCGCGACGAGCGGCGCGGTCGGCTCTGACCTTGCCAATATGATCAACGAGGCTGCGATCAATGCAGTCAAAGAGGGCAGGGAATATGTCTGCCAGAAGGATCTGTTTGAAGCGGTCGAGCAGGTACTGGTCGGCAAGGAGAAAAAAGACCGGATCATGAGCGCGCAGGAGCGTAAGATCGTATCCTATCATGAAGTAGGTCATGCGCTGATTGCGGCATTGCAGAAAAATTCCGAGCCCGTGCAGAAGATTACGATCGTGCCCCGCACGATGGGCGCCCTCGGCTATGTCATGCATGTGCCGGAAGAAGAAAAGTATTTAAACACCGAGGCGGAAATCCATGATATGCTGGTCGGCTATCTGGGCGGCCGTGCGGCGGAAGAAATTGTATTTGATACGGTAACGACAGGCGCTTCGAACGATATCGAGCAGGCGACCGGTCTGGCACGCTCTATGGTAACCCGTTTCGGTATGAGCAAAAAGTTCGGTTTGATTGGGCTGGAATCCGTAGAAAGCCAGTATCTGGACGGCAGGACGGTTTTAAACTGCTCCGATGCGACGGCGGCTGAGATCGATCAGGAAGTCATGCGTATCCTGAAAGAATGTTATCAGGAAGCACTGGAGCTGCTGTCCGCAAACCGTGAGGTGATGGATCAGCTGGCGGCGCATCTGATTGAAAAAGAGACGATCACCGGCAAGGAATTCATGCGGATCTACAGACAGGTCAAGGGACTGCCGCAGGAAGAACCGGAGCAGACTGCCGGCGCGCAGATGAAGGCGGCAGAGCAGACTGCAGACGCAGAGAACCCGAGCCAGTCCGACGCAGGAAACAGCTATGGCACAGCACCTGCATCGGGCACAGACACCGAAGCGCAGCCGCAGTCTTCCACGCCGAAGCCATGGGAAGAGTTCGCACGCCAGCAGCAGGAAAGAGAAGACAGCTTTTTCTCGGGAGATACACAGCAGCCGGGAGATGCACAGCAGCCGGCGGATCCATCTGACGCCGAACAGAGCCAGGAACAGGATAAGCCTTGGATTCCTCCGACGCCGAAGCCGGAGAATAAAGGACCGGTAGGACGTTTTTCAGGAGCCTCCCTTCCGGACGACGAGAAGAAATAGGGAAGCTCATCGTAAATGCTATACACGAAGTGTGATGCGTGGCGGCAGAACCGGAGTGAAAGAACGTTTGTCAGGGACTATGGAAACATAGTCCCTGCTGTATTAGAAGGGGGGGAACGCGACATGTTTGTAATCGAAGAAGAGTTGAAAAAACTGCCGCAGAAGCCCGGCGTGTACCTGATGCACGACGCACAGGACAATATCATTTATGTCGGCAAGGCGATTCGCCTGCGCAGCAGAGTACAGTCGTATTTCCGTGAGAAAATTAACCGCGGACCACAGATTGAAAAGATGGTAACGCAGATAGCCCGGTTTGAATATATTGTGACGGATTCGGAGCTGGAAGCCCTGGTTCTGGAAAACAATCTGATCAAGGAACACAATCCGAAATACAACACACTGCTCAAGGATGATAAAACCTATCCCTATATTAAGGTCACAGTCGGGGAGGCATATCCGCGCGTGCAGTTTTCCAGACTGATGAAAAAGGACAAATCGAAGTATTTCGGGCCGTTTACCTCTGCGGCGGCGGTCAAGGATACGATCGAGCTGTTAAATAAGCTGTTCAAACTGCGTACCTGTAACCGGGTACTGCCGCGGGACTGTGGGTTGGAACGCCCGTGCTTAAATTATCACATCGGGCAGTGTATGGCTCCGTGTCAGGATTATGTGAGCCGCGAGGAGTACCGGGCACATGTGGACAAGGCGCTGGAGTTTTTAAACGGCAATTATAATATGATTTTAAACGATCTGCAGAAAAAAATGGAAGAAGCGGCGGAGACCCTGGAATTTGAGGAAGCCGCCCGGTACCGCGATCTGTTCAACAGCGTAAAGCAGGTGTCCCAGAAGCAGAAAATCACGGACAGCGACGGGGAGGATAAGGACATCATCGCGCTGGACAAGGACGGAAGCGACGCAGTGGTACAGGTGTTTTTTGTGCGTAGCGGCAAGCTGATCGGGCGCGAGCATTTTTATATGACGCATGTGGAGGATTCGGATAAGGCGCAGATTCTGCTGGATTTTGTGAAACAGTTTTACGCCGGAACACCGTTCGTACCGCGGGAATTGATTTTACAGAAAGAAATAGATGACATACCGGTATTAGAAGAATGGCTGACCGCACGCAGGGGCGCGAGGGTATATATCCGCGTGCCGCGGAAGGGACAGAAGGAAAAGCTGGTGGAGCTTGCGGAAAAAAATGCAAAGCTCGTCCTGGAAAAAGACCGGGAGCGAATTGCGCGCGACGAGGCGCGTACGGTCGGTGCGGTGCGGCAGATCGCACAGCTGCTGGATTTACCGATGCTCGACCGGATGGAGGCGTTCGATATTTCCAACATCAGCGGCTTTGAAAATGTCGGCTCGATGGTCGTTTATGAAAAGGGCAAGCCCAAGCGCAGCGATTACCGAAAATTCAGAATCAAAACGGTAGCAGGACCGGACGACTATGCCTGCATGCGCGAGGTTCTGACGAGACGCTTTGAACACGGCTTAAAAGAGACGAAAGAGCTGGAAGAAAAAAATCTGTCCGGGGAGTTCGGAAGCTTTGCACGGTTTCCGGACCTTTTGCTGATGGATGGCGGACGCGGGCAGGTCAATATTGCGCAGCAGGTGCTGGACGAGCTGCATTTAAACATTCCGGTCTGCGGCATGGTAAAGGATGACAACCATCGGACGAGAGGACTTTATTTTCACAATGTGGAGCTGCCGATCGACCGCAATTCTGAAGCCTTCAAGCTGATTACAAGAGTGCAGGACGAGGCGCACCGGTTTGCAATCGAATACCACAGGTCACTGCGCAGCAAGGATCAGGTCAAGAGCGTGCTGGATGAAATCCCGGGCGTGGGTCCTGCGCGGAGAAAGGCGCTGATGAAAAGCTTTCCATCGATTTATGAGATCCGGGACGCGACGGCAGAGCAGATTGCGATGCAGGCAGATTTGCCAATGTCCGTGGCGGAAGAAATCTATGAATTTTTTCATAACCACCAAGAGGAAGATTGCCGGGAATAATGATCTGTGATAAAATAAAACAAAGTATGGCATAAAAACAGAGTTCCTGATGTCAGGAACTACTGTCTGCATGTCCTGGAAAAGAGAGGATGGATTATGGCAAGCATCAGTTTATTGAAGATTGCGGAAAAAATGAAGCTGGAAAATCTGACTCCTGAAATCAATCTGAAGGGGATTAAGGTTACGTTGCCGGATATCAACCGACCGGCACTTCCTATGGCGGGCTATTTTGAACACTTTGAGGCGACCCGTCTGCAGGTGATTGGATTCGTAGAATACTCTTATGTTAAGAGAATGTCGGAAAAAGAAGAGAAGGAGATGCTGGAGAAGCTTTTGGATTACCCGATTCCCGGCATTATTTTCTGTCGTGAACTGCATCCGGATGAGCTGTTTCGGCAAATTGCCATTGAAAAAGGCGTTCCGCTTCTGATGACCAAGCGTGCGACAAGTTCGTTTACGGCAGAGCTGATCCGTTGGCTGAATGTCAAGCTGGCACCCTGCATTTCTGTGCACGGCGTACTGGTTGACGTATATGGCGAAGGCGTCCTGATTACAGGCGAGAGCGGAATCGGTAAATCCGAGGCGGCGCTTGAGCTGATTAAGAGAGGACACCGTCTGGTAACGGACGATGTTGTAGAAATTCGCAAGGTCAGTGAGGAAACACTGGTCGGAACCGCACCGGATATCACAAAGCACTTTATCGAGCTGCGCGGTATTGGTATTGTGGACGTCAAGGCGCTGTTCGGTGCTTCGAGTGTCCGCGAGACACAGAATATCGACCTCGTAATCCGTCTGGAAGAGTGGGACAAGGACAGAGAATACGACCGCCTCGGACTGGAAGAGGAATATACGGAATATCTGGGCAACAAGGTTGTCTGCCACAACATTCCGATCCGTCCCGGCAGAAACCTGGCAATTATTTGCGAAACGGCAGCTGTTAACCACAGACAGAAAAAGATGGGATACAATGCAGCACAGGAGCTGTATACAAGAGTCCAGAATTCCCTTGCGCGCAAGCGGGATGAGGACGAGGATGAGGACTAAAACGGTCGGATGTGCCAAAATGTCCGAAAGGAAAGCGATAGTGCTCCGTACAGCGATGCAGCTGGCGGATCGTACAAAAGAGTAAGACATCATCACAGATCAGACAGCTGAAAAGCTTTTTGAAAATACGCGAGAAGCGGGAGGAAAATAAAATGGGTAAGTATTGTTTTGGTGTAGATGTAGGAGGAACGACAGTAAAGCTTGGTCTTTTTAACACCAGCGGCGATCTGATGGAAAAGTGGGAAATCCCTACGGTGACAGAGGATGACGGCAAAGCGATTCTGCCGGACTGTGCAAAGAGCATCCTCAAAAAAATGGATGAGCGTAAAATGGACCGTACAGAGGTAGTCGGCGTCGGCATCGGTGCACCGGGACCGGTTGATTCTGAGGGCACACTTTATGGTGCAGTCAATCTTGGCTGGGGAACCATGAGCCTGAAAAAAGAGCTGCAGACACTTTTAAATATGCCGGTAGAAGCTGGTAATGACGCCAACGTAGCAGCACTGGGCGAGGCCTGGCAGGGCGGCGCAAAGGGGTATGAGGATGTCGTTGTAGTAACCCTGGGAACTGGTGTTGGCGGCGGTATTATCATCAACGGTAAGATGGTTGCCGGTGCAACCGGAGCCGCAGGCGAGATCGGACATATGCATGTCAATGATGATGAGACAGAGCCTTGTAATTGCGGCAACTGCGGATGCCTGGAGGAATATGTTTCCGCAACGGGTATTGTCCGTATGGCAAAGCGTAAGCTGGCAAAGGATGACCGTCCGAGCATAATGCGCAAGGACGACCTGAGTGCAAAGGACGTATGGGATGCGGTTAAAGCAGGAGATACGGTAGCAACCGAGGTTGCAGAGGACTTTGGCTGGTATCTGGGCAAGGCGATGGCGCTGGTTGCCAATGTTTCCAACCCGGAGATCTTCGTAATCGGCGGCGGTGTTTCCAAAGCCGGCAATGTGCTGCTGGGTTACATTCAGAAATATTACCAGAAATATGCGTTCAAGGGCTGCCGCGGCGCACTGTTTACCCTGGCAACTCTGGGCAATGACGCTGGTATTTACGGCGCTGCCAGACTGGTATTGGAGTAATACCGGTATCATCTGCAAAAGATCCGCATAAAATAACAACGTATCCGGCGCAAAGCCGGAGCAGAAGGGCTGGTCAGGACATTTGAGTGACAGATTAAATGAAATTCTGCCGAAAGAGCGGATTTTAACAGAAGAACAGATGGACAGGCATACGACATTTCGGACAGGCGGTCCTGCGCGCTATTTTCTTGTGATTGAGACGAGGAAAGAGCTGGCGCAGGTGCTTGCCTGGCTGCAGGAAGAGGCGCTGCCGTGGTTTTTGCTCGGAAACGGAAGTAACCTTTTGGTGGGTGACCGGGGCTACCGCGGCGCGATCCTGCATCTGGCGGGGGAATTTTTAAAGACTGAAATCGACGAAGCTACGATCCGATGCGGCGCAGGCGCGATGCTTTCCGCTGTATCGAGAAGCGCGATGGAAGCAGGGCTGACCGGATTGGAATTTGCATCGGGAATCCCCGGAACGATTGGCGGAGCAGTCCGGATGAACGCGGGCGCTTACAACGGTGAGATTGCGGGTGTGACAGAGTCGGTAGAGGTGATGGAACCGGATGGCAGATGCCGTGTATACAACAGGGAAGAAATGGCGTTCGGCTATCGCACGAGCATTGTAAAAACAAAGCCCTGTGTGGTGCTCAGCACTGTTTTAAAGCTGCAAAAAGGCGACCGAAGCGAAATTTCTGCTACGATGCAGGAGCTTTCTGCAAAGCGTCGGGAAAAACAGCCGCTGGAATATCCGAGTGCGGGCAGTACGTTTAAACGCCCGGAGGGATATTTTGCAGGCAAGCTGATTATGGATGCCGGACTTGCCGGAGCGAGTATCGGCGGCGCACAGGTTTCCGAAAAGCACTGCGGTTTTGTCATCAACCGAAAAAATGCGACGTCTGCGGACGTGGCGGGACTAATTCAGAAAGTCATAGAAACAGTGCAGGAAAAATTCGGCGTAACGCTGGAGCCGGAAGTGATTTTCCTGGGAGATTTTGAAAAATGAGATTTGTAATGGTAACCGGCATGAGCGGCGGCGGCAAAAGCACCGCGATGCGACTGCTGGAGGATATGGGATACTATTGTGTGGACAATCTGCCGATCCAGCTGATCGACAAGTTCGTTGAGCTTTTGTCCACACCGAATACGGAAATAACAAAAGTTGCTATCGGCGTGGACGTCCGCACGGATCAGTCCTTTGCCAGGGTAGAAAAAACACTTTCCTGTTTAAGACAAAACGGTATGGTGTTCGAAGTCCTTTTTATGGACGCTTCTGATGCAGTGCTTGTGAAACGTTATAAAGAGAGCCGACGGATGCATCCGCTGTGTTCAGCAGAAAATCCGAGAATCGAAGACGGAATTGAAAAAGAAAGGGAAATCCTGCAGCAGGTTAAGAAGGATGCAGACTATGTGATTGACACGTCCAAGCTGCTGACCCGGGAGCTGAAAGAGGAGCTGGATCGGATTTTTGTAAAAAATGAAGAGTACAGCAGTCTGATGATCAATATTCTTTCTTTTGGCTTCAAGCATGGAATCCCGGCAGATGCGGATCTGGTATTTGATGTCCGTTTCCTGCCGAACCCTTTTTATATAGATGAATTGAAATATCTGACCGGCAACGACAGGGGCGTTCAGGATTATGTCATGAGTTTCCCGGAGGCGGGGATTTTTCTGGACAAGCTGACAGATCTGCTGCGGTTTTTGATTCCAAATTATATTAAAGAAGGCAAATACCAGCTGGTGGTGGCAATCGGCTGCACCGGCGGCAAACATAGGAGCGTAACGCTGGCCAATGAGCTTTATAGAAAGCTTCGCAACAGGGAAGCCAAGTATGGAGTATCTTTGAGCCACAGGGATATTTAAGGATATTTCATATGTCATTTTCATCGGGAGTAAAAGAAGAGCTGTATCGGCACATCAGTCCGGCAAGGCACTGCCAGCTGGCGGAGCTGGCAGCACTTCTCCATTTTAACGGCAGCATCGGCGTCGGTACGACGGGGATTTTTCTGCAGATTCATGCGGAAAATGCGCTCGTTGTGAGAAAATGCTTTACATTATTACAGAAAACATTTAATATAAGTACGGAAACCCGTGTACAACAGGAAAATCAGCAAACCGGATATTTCTGTCGGATAGATGACCCGGAACTGATCCGCAGGATTCTGCAGGGAATCAAATTTTTGGATCAGACAGGCAGCCCGACGTCCGGTGAGGAGAGCCTACAGGATGGTTTACGATGTCCGGTGAGCAGGCTTTTAATCCGAAATTCCTGTTGCCAGAGAGCGTTTTTACGAGGCGCGTTTCTGGCAGCCGGTTCGATGAGCAATCCCGGGAAAGGATATCATCTGGAAATTGTATGCAGCAGACCGCTGCAGGCACAGCAGATTCTGGAGATTTTGACCGAGTTCGAGATCGAAGGGCGGATTGTACAGCGAAAAAAGTATTATGTGGTTTACATAAAAGAAGGAGCCGGAATTTCGGATTTTCTGAATGTGGTTGAGGCGCATGTGGCGCTGATGGAATTTGAAAATTCCAGGATCGTCCGGGAAGTCCGCAATACGGTAAACAGGCGCGTCAATTGCGAAACTGCCAATATTACCAAGACGGTGACAGCGGCGGCGAGGCAGGTTGACGACATTCTTTTTTTGCAGCAAAAATATGGATTTGAAAAATTGCCGGTGAGCTTGCGTCAGATGGCTGAAGTACGTCTGGAGTATCCCGAAGCACCGCTTAAGGAGCTGGGGATGTATCTGGATCCTCCAGTTGGAAAATCGGGCGTAAATCATCGTTTGCGGAAATTATGTGAACTGGCGGATGCCATGAGGTCTTAAAAGGAGGAGTTTTATTATGAAACAGAAAACTGTGGAAGTAAAGCTGAAGCAGGGGCTTGAGGCTCGCCCGGCAGCAATGCTGGTGCAGGTTGCAAGCAAGCATGCCAGCAATATTTATCTGGAGTCTGAAGGCAGAAAAGTGAACGCGAAGAGCATCATGGGAATGATGAGCCTTGCGCTTGCACCCGGCGAAAAGGTAACCGTGATTGCAGACGGAACGGATGAAGACGACGCGATTTTCGGAATGGAAAATTATTTAAGCAGCGCGGCAGAATAAAGAAAACGAAAGGGTGTCCACCGGAAAGTGGCTGCCCTTTTTCTATTTTCCAGAGTAAGCTTGTTGTTATAGAAGCAAGTACACTTTACGGGAGCGCAGGGGCGAAACAAGGATAAAAAAGCAGAAATGAGGGAAAGGATGGACGACAAAAAGCTTCTTTTTATTTATAATCCCAGGGCGGGAAAAGGACAGATCCGGAATAATCTGTTGGATATCATTGATACGTTCGTTAAGGCAGGCTATGTCGTGACAGCAAGACCGACTCAGTATGCAGGGGAAGCCGTGGAGCTTGCGGCAGACAGAACGGCAAAATATGACCTCGTGGTATGCAGCGGCGGAGACGGCACATTGGATGAGGTGGTGACCGGCATTATGAAGAGTGTTCGACGCCGCCCGATCGGGTATATTCCGGCAGGCAGCACAAACGATTTTGCGCAGAGCCTGAATATTCCGAAAAACATGGCTGAGGCAGCGAAAATCGCAGTCAGCGGCAGAATGTTTGCCTGCGATGTCGGTTCCTTTAACGAAAAAACCTTTGTTTATATTGCGGCCTTCGGACTTTTTACAGAGGTGTCCTATGAAACCAGTCAGGATGTCAAAAATGTGCTGGGGCATATGGCGTATCTGCTGGAGGGCATGAAAAAGCTCCGGGATATCAAATCCTACCACATGAAAATTACGACGCAGGACACTGTCATCGAGGACGATTTTTTGTATGGAATGATTACGAATTCTGTTTCGGTCGGAGGTTTTAAGGGAATTACCGGAAAATATGTGGATTTAAGCGACGGAATGTTTGAGGTGACGCTCGTAAAGGTTCCGCGCAGCCTGGACGAACTCAATCAGACGCTTGCTGCCCTGGCACAGCGCGATATCGACACGGCACAGATGTATTGCTTTAAAACCTCCTGGCTGAAGGTGGAGACAGAGGAAGAGGTCGCGTGGACGCTGGACGGCGAATTTGGCGGCAGACACACAGAAATCGTCATCGAAAATCAGAAACAGGCGCTGCATATCATGGTGCCGGGAGAAGAAAATGAAGCGCAGTGAAATGTAGCGGTTTAGTGGAAAAAGTGGAAAAAGAGGAAAAAAATGCGTATGCCGTATTTCTTTTTTGAAAAAGATAGGGTATAATAGCATCGGTTAGATAATAATTTTATTTCTATGGAGGTAAATAAGATGTTAGTATCTGCTACAGAAATGCTGAAAAAAGCAAAAGCTGGCCATTATGCAGTTGGTCAGTTCAACATCAACAACCTGGAATGGACAAAGGCTATCCTGCAGACCGCTCAGGAGCTGAACTCCCCTGTAATCCTTGGTGTATCCGAGGGCGCAGGCAAGTATATGACCGGCTACAAGACCGTTGTAGGCATGGTTAACGGTATGCTCGAAGAATTGAACATCACCGTTCCCGTTGCTCTGCATCTGGATCACGGCTCATACGACGGCTGCTACAAGTGTCTGGAAGCTGGCTTCTCTTCCATCATGTTCGATGGCTCTCATTACCCGATCGACGAGAACGTTGAAAAGACCACTGAGCTGGTTAAGGCTGCTCATGAAAAGGGCGTTTCCATCGAAGCTGAGGTTGGTGCAATCGGCGGCGAAGAAGATGGCGTTATAGGTATGGGCGAATGCGCAGATCCCAACGAGTGCAAGAGAATCGCTGATCTGGGCGTAGACTTCCTGGCAGCTGGTATCGGCAATATCCACGGCAAATATCCTGCAAACTGGAAGGGTCTGTCCTTTGAAACTCTGGATGCTATCCAGCAGCTGACTGGTGATCTTCCTCTGGTTCTTCACGGCGGCACAGGTATCCCGGCTGACATGATCAAGAAAGCAATCGCCCTTGGCGTTGCTAAGA